>Ga0156080_134_pt4 | contig 74358 bp, 78 predicted proteins | sample RifCSPlowO2_02_FD_107733 | JGI IMG/M metagenome (GOLD analysis project Ga0156080, IMG submission 107733) | Planctomycetes bacterium RIFCSPLOWO2_02_FULL_50_16
TGCAGCCTTCGCTACCTCCCCACCACCCGCAGACCGCTGGGAAACGGGGAAAGAATCAGATTTCACATCGCCACCAGCGAGATAATGGGCAGGGTCATATTGTTGGACAAAGAGGCGCTGAAACCCGGTGAGGATGCCCTCGTCCAATACAGGCTGGAGGAACCCGTCGTGGCAGAGAGAGGGGAACACTACGTGATACGTTCTTATTCGCCCTGCCGTACAATAGGGGGAGGAGAAGTCCTGAGGGCGGCACACACCAAAAGACTCAAGCGTTTCAGGGAAGAGGCGCTGGCGCCATTGAGACTGCTCATCGGGGGAACAGACCTCGAGATTATAGAGCAGGCGTTTCTCGAACCATCCGGCTATTTACTATCCGACGAGGAGGTCTCAAGACACCTCAACTTATCCATCTCGAGGGTAAGCGAGACAATCAACGAGCTTGCAAAAAGGGGTATCCTCGTGAACATAAAGGATAATTCAAGGACGTTTAGTGTCCATCGGGAAAAACTCTCCACCCTTGCTGCAGATATACTTAAACACCTGGAGGAATTCCACAAGGCCAACCCCGTGAAAAAGGGCGTTGAAAGTGCGGCGCTGCGGGCGAGGCTGCCAAAGGACGTGCCCGTTCCCTTAATAACACGAGCGCTGACGGATTTGCAGGAGAAGGGCGTGGTCGTCGCCTCAGGACAAAGGGTCGCCATGACAAGCCACCGGATAATACTGTCAGAATCGGATAAAAATATCATAAAGTCAATAGAAGACTCATTTTTGAAAGACAGGTTTGCCCCCCCGTCGCTGGAGAAGGTGCTGCCCAAGGACCCTTCTGAAAGGGATAAGTACAGGTCGTTTATCAATCTAATGGCAGAGGAAGGGACATTGATTGAGGTGGAGTCGGCGCTCTATTTTCATGCGAAGGCGATTGAAGAACTTAAGGACCGTCTGGAAAAGTCCATACGGGAAAGGGGGTCTGTAACGGCAGCAGAATTCAGAGACCTTGTCGGCACGTCCCGTAAATATGTTATACCGCTCTTAGAATACTTTGACAGGATACATCTAACAAAGAGGGTTGGAGATAAGAGGGTGCTGTATACTACCTAAAAGTGATACTCTTTATTGTCCTTATCGAAGGCGATTTCCGGCAGATTGATGTTTAATTTAATGTCGGAGAAAGTCATTACCTCCGCCATATCGTTCTCCCAGAGCCAAAATGTCGCCTTAACGGGGAGAAAGGTTTCGGCATCAAAGTATTGTATGGAACTTTGGCAGTAATACCCATCTTTCTTGGCCTCAGGGGCGACTACCAACACCATCTTCCAAGCGGGTCTGCCGTCGACCTCCGACATGGTGCACTGGGCCGCTTTTACAAGACCTTTTTCCTGTGCGACTTCTAATTGTTTGTTAGACTGATCAATAATCCCGCCAAAACCCACCTCTTTTATGGAGTGCTTGGTAAACTTCTTCAGCCAGAAACCGTCAGGGTCCATCTCCATAGTCCCAAAGACCTTTTTGAGGAAGCCACCGCCTTTGCGGATTATCATCTTGTCGTCATACTTCCCCTCCACGTACAGCAGCTGCGTGCCCTCATTCTCACCCGACAGCCATTTCAAATACACCTTAAACGGCTTCTGGAACTTTATTATAGTGCGTTCGTCCTTTTCTACCTTCCCGCCATTGTACTCTTCCTTATGTATAACGGCCGTGTAATCCTTAAGGCTGGTGTAACTTGACTGCGCCTTACTTAATATTTCCTGGACCTGCTTCAGATGCGAGTCGAGGTCCCCCTGGGCTTTGCCTGTCTCACCCCCCATGCTGATATGAGAAAATAACCCCACCACGGCAAAAAACACTGTTATGAACACCATCCTGGCAACCACAAAAAAACTACAACGCATGATACCATAAACTCCTTAACTAAATGTCTATTTGCCTTCGCCGGGACTCTCAGCCCCGGGGGTAGCTGCCCCCTCTTTGGCCGGCGCCTTTTCTGCCTTGGCCTTCTTCTTCAGGCGAACAGACTTGAGCTTGGGTAATCCAAATACGGATTTTTCCTCGCTCCACTTGCCTTCCGTCTCCAGTATCTTAATACGCTCAGCCCTCTTAAACACGCTGCGAGACCTAATTAACTTTCCCTTTATCACCAAAGTTTTATCTATGCCCACGTCCCAATTTCTCCTACTTTATACGGACCGGATAATTACTTATAAACTGTTTCTTATTCTCGTACTCAATCTCTCTAACCTGTTTTTGCAGTTCCAACAACCTGGGGTCGTCTTTTGAATCGAATTCACCGAGACACACCACCAACTTATTGCCTAACCTCGCCACAAAGGCATCTTGTCCCGTGGCGTTTTGCAAGAAATCCGCCACTGCGGCCGCTCTTTCAAGGTTCTTCTGCACGTCGGAATAAGATACTATCCTGAGAGCCCAGGTATCCTTACTCTCAGGCGGCGCAGCTGGCGGTGGCGCAACCGATGGTGCTGCCGACACCTTGGTAGATGGTTCTTCAGGCACAGGCTTCTCTACGCTTGGTTTCCGTGGAGCCGGTGCGGCCATCTCAGGACGTTCAGGACCTCCGGAAGGTCCACCCTTTGTCCCGGTCGCCGTGGCAGGTTTTTCTTGCACCTTGGGAGCTGCCATACCAACGGTCGGAGTAACCTTATCAACACCTATGCTGCGGCCCAAAAAGAACATACCGACAGCCAGACCTACACCGCATACTATGGCCGCTATTATTATTGCCGCGCGGCCCTTTCCTGGGCCCTCCGCCTTAGTCTTACTGGTTTTAAGCCGGTCGGCGATATCGGAAACGACTATAATATTCTCGCCTTCATAATAAGGAAAGTCTACCGGTATCTTTTCTTTGTCTGCCTTGCTAGTGCTTGCTGAATGACTTTCGGGCGGTTGCGAACCATATACCTCGAAGAAGGTCTTACCGGACTTGCCCTTCGCCATGCATGAACTCCTTTTAGTATAACTGCTCCATACCCCTCAACTTACAAAATAATGTCCATTATCCCCAAGATTATGTTTAACATAGATTTATAGCAAAATGCGCATTAAAGTCAAGCCTTTATTGACAGTGGCACGAAAAATGATATACTCCGTGGAATTTTCAATGCCCTTCGGAAAACACCTTCCCGCTTTTTAGCGTTATGACCAAGGAAAGACACGTCCAGGAAAGAATAGAAGAGCTCCGCCGCCAGATACGTCATCACGACCGCAGATACTACATAGACGCCCAGCCCGAGATAACAGACTACGAATATGATCAGCTTGTAAGAGAACTCCAGAGACTGGAGAAGGCGCATCCTCAATACATGACCCCAGACTCTCCCACCCAAAGGGTGGGTGGAGAACCTCTTTTAAAATTCGCCACCGTAGAACACCGATTGCCCATGCTCAGCATAGACAACGTTTATTCCAACGAGGAACTTAAGGAGTTTACGGCACGCATGGTCCGGCTCTTAGGCCGGGATAGGGCAGATGAGCTGAATTACGTTGCTGAACTTAAGATTGACGGCGTAGCCGTAGCCATTATGTATGAAATGGGTGTCTTAAAATGGGGTGCCACCAGGGGAGACGGCTACAGAGGAGATGACATAACCGCAAACCTAAAAACCATAAGAAACATACCTCTGAGACTGGAACATACCGAGAAACCTATTCCCTTATTGGAGGTGCGGGGTGAGGTCCATCTCGAAGATAAGGACTTCCAAGTCCTGAACGTAGAAAGAGAGGACCACGGAGAACCCCAGTTCGCAAATCCACGAAATGCAACGGCGGGGTCGCTAAAACTCCTCGACCCGAAACTCACCGCAAAGAGACGCCTTAAATTCATTGCACACTCCATAGGATACTACGAAGGCATTACAATCAACAGCCAGATGGACAGCCTGAACACCTTTCAGAGAATTGGTCTGCCAGTAAGCCCGCACAACAGGCTTTGCAAGAACCTTGAAGAGGTCTACCGGTACTGTGAGGAGTGGAAGACCAGGAAAACGGAACTGCCCTATGAGGTAGATGGAATAGTCGTAAAGGTAAATTCCTTTGACCTGCGGGAGATACTGGGGGCAACAAGCAAGGCGCCGAGATGGATAGCGGCGTATAAGTATCCACCGGAGCAGGCCATAACAAAGATTAAAAAGATAGTCCTCAACGTGGGAAAGACGGGGACAATCACACCCGTAGCGCACCTGGAGCCCGTTCATCTGTCAGGCACAACCGTCAGCCGGGCTACCCTGCATAACTTCGAGGAGATGGAAAGAAAGGATATTCGCCTTAACGACTACGTGGCCGTGCAGAAGGCCGGGGAGATTATTCCGCAAGTGGTAAAAGTACTAAAAGAGAAACGCACGGGCAGTGAACAAGTCTTTAAACCACCCAAGAGTTGCCCTGAATGCGGCAGTAAAGTAAGTAGATATGCAGCAGGTGTTTATCTGCGATGTCATAACCCGCTGTGTCCTGCACAGGCCAAGAGGCGTATAATATACTTTGCAAGCCGGGACGCAATGGACATTGAAGGGCTCGGCCCTGCAATAATAGACCAATTGGTGGACAAGGGCCTGTTAAAGGATTACGCAGATATATACTACCTCAAGTTCGACGACCTGGTAGGTCTTGAGAGGATGGCAGAGAAATCCTCCCGGAACCTCGTAGGGGCCATAGAAGAGAGCAAAACAAGGGACCTCGACAGGCTCGTATGCGCCTTGGGTATACAGCACGTGGGCACGCACTCTGCAGAGGTGCTTGCGGAACATTTTGGCTCTATAGACGAACTGGCTCAAGCAAAACCCGAAGAATTGAAAGAAATCCAGGAGGTTGGGCCAGTAATGGCGGGAAGTATCAGCAAGTTCTTGTCCGACCCACATACCAGAGCTATAATAAAAAGGCTCAAAGATGCGGGGGTGAACACCGAAAGACTCCGCAAGAAAGAGCGTGCGGAGGGATCGAAAATTGCCGGCATGACCTTTGTGGTCACAGGTACGCTGGAAAACTACTCCCGTAATGAGGCAGAAGATTTAATAAAGAAGATGGGAGGAAGGGTCTCTTCCAGTGTAAGTAAGAATACGGATTTTGTGCTGGCAGGGGAGTCTCCCGGTTCCAAGCTTGATAATGCCAGAAAACTTGGTATAAGAATACTGAGCGAGACGGAGTTTGAGAGGCTTATATCGTCCTCCTAAGGCGTTTTCCTATAGGGGCACGTCGCAACATGCCCCTACTTTATGATGGCGGCAGGGTTTGCTCTGCCGGAGAATTTCACAATCATGCCGAGGGCTTGACCACTATGGAATATGGTAGAATAACGCAGATGCCAGAGCAACTTTTGCGTAGTTTCGTAGATGTAGTTTGCGGTCCGCCTCAGGTGGACGCTGCAGCGTACGAGTAGTTTATGTTAGGAATGGATTCACTTCCAGCGTGGTCTGCACGCTGCATCACCCCTCTTAAGAAGGTTTAACTATGGAGCGAACGATAAAAAATGCACTGAAAGGCGCCAAGGCCGATTTTATAGAGATTCGGATCCAGGAGGGTAACTCCACCGGTATAAACTACGTAGGTAAAGAGCTGGAGGGCATATCGGAGAGCAACGGCATCGGCGGTTCAGTGCGGGCCCTCGTAAACGGCGGGTGGGGCTTTGCAGCATTTAACGACGTAGAGAATTTAACCAATTACGTCCAGATGGCCGTGGAACAGGCAAGACTCTTGGGCGGCGGCGACGCGTCTCTGGCGCCTATACCAGTAACCATAGACCACGTGAAACCACGGGTTAAGTTAGACCCAAGAGACGTCTCACTCGACGACAAACACAATCTCTGCAAAAAGTACAACGACATTATACTTTCACACAAAGACGTTCAGACGTCCAACGTCCGCTATACGGACTCCCACGGCACGACTTACTTCGCCAATTCAGAAAGCAGTCTAATAGTCCAGGAGATAATCTTCTGCGGCATAACCGTACTCGCCATGGCCAAGGACGGAATGAACGTCCAGCGTGCGTGGGAGTCGGTGGGAGACCTGAGGGGATACGGCAATGTCCTGGGCCTGGAGGAAAAGTGCGAGAAAGTCAGCCGCAAGGCGATTGAACAGCTGTCTGCAAAACCGATAGAAGGAGGTATTTATACCGTCATTGCAGACCCTAAGCTCTGCGGCGTATTTGCACATGAGGCATTTGGCCATCTGAGCGAGGGGGACTTTATCTACGAAAACGAGAGGTTAAAGGAAATAATGCAAATCGGTAAGCGCTTTGGCCGCGACGAACTCTCTATAGTGGATGACGGCACATTGGTGGGGGAAGCAGGCTACAGCAAATATGACAGCGAAGGCACTCCTACACAGAAGACCTATCTCATAAAAAACGGCATCCTCACAAACCGCCTCCACTCTAGGGAGACCGCCGTCAAGATGCACGAAAAACCAACCGGAAACGCCAGGGCCATCAGCTACGCCGCAGAACCCATCGTCAGGATGACCAACACGTACATAGAGCCCAGGGACTGGACGTTTGAGAAGATTCTTGAGGATACGCCGGATGGAATCTACTGCATAGGCTCGATGGGCGGCATGACCAACATGGAGATGTTCACCTTCAGCGCCGCAGAGGCCTTCCGCATCAGTAACGGCAAATTGGCGGAAAGACTGCGCGACGTAGTACTTACCGGGAATGTCTTCCAGACCCTCATGGACATAGACGCCATAGGCAATGACATGTCGCTCTACGGCGGGCTGGGTGGCTGCGGCAAGGGAGGGCAGTCGCCGCTTCGGGTCTCCGACGGCGGGCCGCACATAAGGATTAGAAACGTAGTGATAGGTGGCAGATAATGAAAATAGAAGAACAAGTCCTGGAGATGGCCAAAAGGAAGGCCGATTCCGCCGAAGTAATGTACGAAGAGGGCGAGACAAAATCCGTTCACTTCGAGAACAATAAACTAAAATACATACACAGCAGCTCCGTAAGGGGTATCGGATTAAGGGTGATAAAAAGGGGGAGGATAGGCTTTTCCAGCACGACAGACCTGAGAAACCCGGAGAAATTTGTTGACATGGCCTTCCAGTCCGCCAAGTTTGGCCAGGAGGTCAGGTTTGAGTTCCCGTCACGGGACGGCTTCTCTGAGGTCAAGATATTCGACAAGGCGGTAGCGGACTATCCCACCGAAAATGCGATATCCGCAGGGAAAGAGGCCGTAGAGAAATCCTTGGCTGACTGCCCCGACTACCTCTGCGTTGTGGCCGTTGGCCGCACCGTGTGGACGAGGAGACTGCTTAACACCCACGGGCTGGACGTGTCCAAGGCGTCAACGACGTTCGGCAACGGTTACGAGGTCATGCTTATAAAGGACAAGGGTCTGGTGGCGATATCCGAGGGTGAAAGCTCAAGGAAGGTTACCACCGGCCTTCTGGAACGGGTGGAAAGATCTCTGGAAAAGATGCATCTCTCAGAAAAGGAAGTCCGTGTCACACCGGGGAATTACCCGGTCATCTTCACGGCGAAAACGATGCAGCTGCTCCTTTCTACCTTTGAGATGGGCTGTAACGGCAAATTGGTGCAGAAGGGGATCTCACCGCTGGTAGGTAAATTGGGAGAAAAAATCCTGGATGAACGGATAACAATATACGACGACGCCACCGTTGACTTCGCCATCGGGAGCTATCCCATGGACGGAGAGGGTGTGCGGTCTCAGCGCACTCCGCTGTTTGAAAAGGGGGTGCTGAAGAACTATCTGTTCGATTTGCAGACGGCGGGTGTGATGTCGGTAAAGTCCACCGGCAGCGGAAACCGCAGTTTTGCGTCACAGCCCGCACCAGGGTGTACTAACGTAATTGTCGAGACGGGGGATATGAAACTGGAGGACATGATTAAAGACATCCGCTACGGCGTGCTGGTTGACCAGGTGTTGGGCGGCGGCCAGTCCAATACGCTGGCAGGCGAGTTCTCCGTGAACCTGGATCTGGGTTTTCTCATAGAAAACGGCAAGCTTGTAGGCCGGGTTAAGGATTGTATGATAGCGGGCAACGTATTCGATGCCTTCAACAACATCGTCGCAATCGGCTCCGAGGCCGAATGGTACGGCGCAGACTACGTCCCGCCGTTCTACTTCGAGAGCCTGGCCGTAGTGGGGCAAGGGGGCTGATCCTTCCGAACGCAAAACACCTGCACACCCAACGTTTCTGGTAGACAACGACCTTTAGGGTCGTTGATTTCTACCGGTGGTCAACAAAGTAAAACTTCATTGTCTACCATTGAACCTATAAGTAATGTAGGGGCACGTTGCAACGTGCCCCTACGAAACTATTCTCCTCCCTTGATAGATGACTTAATTAGCTGTTACATTCTTGAGCGTTTGCTGAATTTAAAAACGCCGTACCGTAGGGGCGACCCGTCGGGCCGCCCCTACAACCCACCTGTAGCTGCCACATGAATGGGGCATATAAGCCCGATAAATCGGGCAACTACAATAAGAACATTGTAGGGGCAGAGTTTACTCTGCCCCTACAATTAAAAACATCACCGTCTCTTCAGCTCATCTATTATCACGGCGATTAATATGACGATGCCCTTTATGACCCACTGGTAAAACGTTGAAACACCCTTCAGTAATAGACCGTTCTCCAGCACACCTATAAATAAAGCCCCATAAATAGTCCCTATCACAGTGCCCCTGCCGCCGAAGAGGCTGGTGCCGCCCAGAACCACGGCGGCGATGGATACAAGTTCGTACATCAGCCCCAGTTTGGGGTCTCCGGAACCCAGCCTGGACGCAAGTATCAGACCGCATATCCCAGAACACATACCGCTTATGACGTAGACCCAGAACTTTGTCATCGCCACGTCAATGCCTGAGAGGCGGGCCGCCTCCTCGTTTCCCCCGACCGCGTAGACGTATCTGCCAAACACGGTGTAGCGCGTGATAACAAAAAGTCCCGCAGCAATCGCAGCCATGATAAATACGGGTACGGGCACCGTACCCAGGGTGCTTGTCCCTATCAGCTTGAATGTGGCGGGCAGGTGGCCGATGGGCCTGGCATCGCAGTAGATGTTGGCTATACCGCGCGCAATTGTCATCATGGCCAGTGTGGCGATAAAGGGGGGAATCTTAAAGACCGTAATCATGGCGCCGTTAAATGCCCCGGCCATCCCGCCTATCCCCACTGCCACCAGGCTCACCACGGGTATCAACCCGAAAGAGAGCCAATCCGTGCGATTGGCAACGTCAGCGCATATAACCGCACTGAGGGCGAGGATGGAACCCACGGAGAGGTCAATCCCCGCCGTAAGAATTACCAGTGTCTGTCCTACGGCGAGTATGATGTAAACGGAATTCTGATTGAGGATGTTGGTAAGGTTCTCCAGGGTGGGAAAGCCCCTGGCGTCTATCGCATAGTATATGGACATCACCGCCAGGGCAATCAATATGGCGTAGTCCAGTGCCACGGTCTTTACCTTGGAGAGGTTTGTTTCCTTCATGCCTTCTTGTGGCCCCCGGAGGATGGGCTATGTGAACCTGCGGGGGCAGGCTCATCATTTTTAGAGCGCGTATAGCTGTCGTTCGTCCGTCGGACACCCCCCATTGCCAGAAAAAGGATTTTATCCGCAGTGGCCTCCGCCTTCGACAGTTCGCCCACCACCCTCCCTGCATGCATAACCATTATCCGGTCACTGAGTTCCAGGATTTCCTCAAACTCCGAGGAGATGACCACTATGGCGGCACCCTCTTTAACCAGGTTGTTGATAAGTTGATAAATCTCCACCTTCGCCCCCACGTCTATCCCTCTGGTGGGCTCGTCAAAGATGAAAACCCTTTGCCCTCGGAGCAGCCACTTTGCCAGCACCACCTTCTGCTGATTACCGCCGCTGAGGTTCTTCACCAACTGCCTCTCGCTCGGGGTCTTTACCATCAGACTTGTAATCATATGCCCGACGGCATCAAGCTCCTTCCTCTTGTTTATGAATCCGGCCCTGGAAAATTGCAGGAGATTCGGCAGGCTCATATTGTCCCTGACCGAAAGGCCCAGGATGAGTCCCAGGTTCTTCCTGTCCTCCGGCACAAGTACCACACCAGCCTTTATGGCCTCTATCGGTGAGCGGAAACGCCTTGGCCGGCCATGAACTAATACCCTTCCGCCGTCTATGTGGTCTAACCCTACAACTGCCCGTGCAAGTTCCGTCTTCCCCGCCCCTACAAGGCCGGCAATGCCCAGTATCTCCCCCTCCCTTACCGAAAAGTGAATGTCGTCCAGGACATCCTGCCTTGTAAGTCCTTCTACCTTAAGGGCCTCTGTCTTGGGGACGGCTTCTCTCACGGAGTGATATTTCTTAAGCGTCTTACCCAGTATCATCTCTACCAGTTGATCCCTGCTGATTTCATCCAATCTCTTGGTGGCCACCAGCCGTCCGTCCCTGAGCACAGTTACCCTGTCGGAGATCTGAAAGATTTCTTCCATCCTGTGGGATATGAATACGATGCCCTTACCCTCCTTCTTAAGGCGGCGGACGATGGAAAAGAGGCGTTCGGTCTCCTGAAGACTCAGTGTAGCGGTAGGTTCGTCCATGGCAATTATTTTGGCCTTTACGGCCAGGGCCTTGGCAATCTCCACCAACTGCTGCTGCGCAACGCCCAGGTTTGCGACCCTAGTCCTGGCACTGATGGAGGCCCCAAGGGTGTTGAGAAGTGCATCCACCTCCCGGTACATCCTCCTGTAGTCCACAAAACCCAGTGCAGAGCGGGGTTCCCTGCCAAGGAAGATATTTTCGGCAACGCTTAACTCGGGTACAAGATTGAACTCCTGGTAGATGACGCTTATACCCAGGTCAATTGCCTTATGGGGTGACGTGATGTGCAGTACGTCGCCGTCGAGGGAGATTTGGCCCTTGTCCATCTTGGTGGCGCCGGAGAGTATCTTTATCAGGGTTGATTTCCCTGCGCCGTTTACCCCGACCAGGGCGTGGACCTCGCCCAGGGCTACCTCAAAGTCCACGTCAACAAGGGCCCTAACCCCGGGGTATTGTTTGTTTATCCCCTTGAGGAGGAGTTTATTTGCCTGTGGCATCGGCAGGGCCTGCTGTCTTTTCTAGGCTCTCTTTGTCTACTATTCCCGTGTCTATTGGTATCTCTAACGGTACTTTCTGTCCGTTCAGATGCTGTACTATGGTCTCGATGGTGGTCTTGCCTATGGCGATTGGGTGCTGCATAATGTCAGCCTTTAGGGCGCCGCCCTTTTTTATGGCCTGCTGCGCCTCAGGCGTGGCGTCAAAGCCTACTATGATAATGTCCTGACGTCCGGCACCCTCAAGTGCGGCCAGTGCGCCGAGGGCGCAGTTGTCGTTTACGGCAAATACTCCCTTCAGGTCAGGATGTGCCAGCAGCATATTCTGCATCACCACCATGGCCCTGTCCCTGTCGCCCTGGGCGGACGGCTGGTCAACTATCCTCATTCCAGGGTGATTTTTAATCTCATCTTTAAAGCCCCTTACCCTCTCCTGAACCGAGGCCACCTCAGGGTGGTCTATTATGGCCATCTCCCCCTGGTCTCCCAACACCCCGGCTAGATACTTACCCGCCAGTACACCGCCCTGGTAATTATTGGAGGCTATATGACAGGCCACCTTTCCCTCTTCCGAGCGGATGTCGGCGGTGAAGACCGGGATACCCTTATCGTTTGCTCTTTCAATGGCGGCGCCAATGCCCACGGAATCCACCGGACAAACCACCAGTGCGTTTACCCTCTGCGTGACAAAGTTCTCTATCTGCGAGGTCTGCGTGTTAAGGTCTTTCTCTGCGGACTGGATTTGCAGTGTTACGCCGCTGTCCGCCGCCGCCTTTTTAAGCCCCTCCTCAAGCTGCTGATAGAACACGTCCCTAGTCAGGAGCGTAACGCCGACATAGTAGTCCTTTTTCTCCGCCCCGGTAAGGACCGAGGCTGCTGAGATTAGCGCTAGTACAAGCAATGCTTTCTTCATCGTCTCCTCCTTTCTCCAGCAACCTCAACAGCTTATCATTTTTTTGCGGAAGTGCAAGCCTAGCGTTATGAATCATTTATGTTAGGGGCGACCCTCTGCGGTTGCCCTTTTCTTTAGGACAGGCACAGGGGCCTACCCCTACAAGGAAAATTGTGGTTTGTACGGTACATTGAGGCGCATCCCTACGACTCACACCGTAAAACCACGGTAGGCAACGAAGTTTACTTCGTTGACAGTAGTTAAATCAACGACCGTATCGGAGACTCGCTGCGCCGTTGGGCAAGAAGGTCACTGTCTACCAGTTTTTCACTTCCCCCCAGAACGGCATTTTGTGCATTTTGTGGAGATATTTGGATTCGTTTGACAGATACCGTTACGGATGCTATATTCGCCGGAGGAATCGCCAAGATGTGTGTAAGCATACAACGAAGCAAGCCCTTCAGGCTAATTTACCTTGTATATGCATGGACCATAGTCGCCGGTATCTGGCTTATAGGGTACTTTTTTGCAGCACTCACTTCGGCAGGCAGTAAGCGTAAGGAATATATATACAACACCTTCTGCAGACTGGGCGCACGGTTGGCGGCAAAGGGGTTGGGAATCCACGCGGTGGTAGAGGGGATAGAAAATATTCCCAAGGGTGAGCCGGTCATATTCATAAGCAATCATCAGAGTTTTTTCGATATATACACTGCCTTCTGTTTTATCCCCCAGAACTTCTGTTTTGTCTCTAAGGATACGGTCTTTAACGTCCCCGTGATGGGCAGGTATATGAGAACTGCGGAACACATTCCCCTGCCGCGCGAGGAGGATAGAAAATCCTATACAACGCTGACAAAGGCAGTCAAAAAAGCCAGAGAAGGAAAATCCCTACTGATATTTCCCGAGGGTACGAGGAGCCTGGACGGCAGGCTTGGACCCTTTAAGAGGGGTATTTCTCTTATCGTGTTGAAGGCCGGAAGGAGGGTGGTGCCGATGTGCATAATCGGCAGCCGCGGGTTCTTACCCAAAGGTGAGTGGCTCCCTCATCCGGCGAACCGCGATATAAGGATACGCTTCGGTAAGCCCTTGGAATTCACCCGCGTGGCGAAAATGACGAAAGAAGAATCCGTTGAGTCGGTAGACAGGCTACGGCAGGCAGTCGCACATCTAATGGAAGATATGGAAGGGAACCAGTAATGTTAGAGAAAAGGCCGAAAGGCCTCTCTGGTTTGATTGATTTTTTGGACAGGCTCGTCAAGACCGGTAGAGAGGTGGCGCTCCGACCGCAGAATTTTTTCAAAAACATGCCGACAACGGGCGGTTACATTCAGCCGCTCTTCTTCTCTATAGCCGTATTTCTCATCGTGATAGGCTACAACCTGGCGCTTATTGCCTCAGGACTTCCTTACCCCGGCGGACAGGAATCGGGTGGCGAGACGGTAATCAATGCACTCAAGAAGGCCCCTATACTTGGCGTCGTTTGGGTGGCGGGCCTTTTCTTAGGGGCCTTCATACTTCACGGCTCATTTAAACTGCTGAAGGGCACAGGCAGCTACGAAGCCACCTTCAGGATATTTGCATACAGCTCTATTGCCAATCTCCTGACGATAATACCCTCTGCGGGGCAGTACCTCTCCACCATTTACACCCTGGTACTTATAATGCTGGGTGGAAAGATGGTCCACAACCTCTCAACCTCCAAAGCCATAATGGCCCCGATACTCCCGGCGTTTATTGCGTGGGGAATATTGATGGCCATTGCCCTGTCGGGAATTATACCAATTGAGGAATTAACCTCAGGCCTCAGGCGGTAGTTCTACCCTCTTTAACCAGTATGTCCCTATAAATGGTCTCTCTTTTAATTTACTTGTTTACTCCAGTGGCAACCTGTTGAATCCAGCCATTTACTTTTTTGGGTGATGTGGTAAATTTTAATCAAGGTTTAACACCTCTTTTGAATATTTAGAGTTTGAAACACTGTCGAAGCTGGAGAAGCAAAGGACAGAACCAGAATAATACGGAGAAATACTATGAAACTCGAAGAACAAGACTATGAAGCAAAGATTATCAAAAAATTAGAGGACATAGAAAAATTCTTGGAATCATTCGTGGCCAGCTTGGACGGACCATATCAAAAGTTAATAAGAGAAAAAGTCCCTGTCAAAGCCCCCATAGAAGGCAAAGTTGAAGGATGGTATTTTGTTTCCGGAGACCCAATAAGTAAAAAAGGCATCCCTCTAGGCAGTATGACCCCTGACAAGGAAGATCTAAGCCCGCGGGACTTTCATGATATACTCTCACCAGCAGCAGGCACACTTCGCATCCTAGTAGCAGGAGGAACGGTTTCTAAGGGATATGAGGTAGGTTACATAGAGTTACCGGGCGTTCCAGTCTAAGCAGACCGACTACACTAACGGCAAATCTGCGCCGTAGCAAGTCTACTATTGATGTGGAGAAAGTCTTAGCATATTGTTCCGGCCCGCCTGAAAGTCTCTAAAAGAAAGGTTTATTTAATCTTCTCCCGACGTTTACTCAAACACAATTTATTGGCACAAGACGTTTGCTGAAATGCCTGTATTATGAATCACAGTGGCAGCGTCTTGTGGACTTGCGCCGCTATCTAGAACACTTGCACTGGAGTCCAGAATTGTGGCATTACTGTCCACCTCCGAAGTGTTGACGTCGTATATAAAGTCACAAGCAGGGTTTATAGAACCATCGGACCCTAACTTCAAAACCCAAATGTCGGGGATCTCAGCATAGAATGAGCCTGTATATCCAGCCGCTATGTATCCCCCATCGCCGGTCTGCTGAATGGAATAGCCAAAATCAAATGACCCACCCCCGTAGGTTTTCTGCCACTCTACGGTCCCGTCAGCCCTGAGCTTTAAGACCCAAAGGTCTACATCGCCAGCGCCGAAGGACTCTGTCTCACCTACCACTATATATCCCCCATCGCTGGTCTGCCTTATGGAACGGGCCACATCTTTAGACTTCCCCCCACAGGTCTTTTGCCACTCCACCATCCCCTCAGCTCTGAGCTTTAAGACCCAAAGGTCTACATCGCCGACGCCGAAGGACTTTGTCTCACCTGCCACTATGTACCCCTCATCATTGGTCTGTCTGATGGAATGGGCTACATCGTTAGACTCCCCCCCATAGGTCTTCTGCCACTCTACAGTACCGTCAGACCTTAGCTTTAAGACCCAAATATCAAGACCCCCGGCACCAAAGGAATATGTATCACCAACCACTATATATCCCCCATCAGCTGTCTGCCAGATAGAATGGCCCGACTCGGCGTCACTTCCTCCATAACTTTTCTGCCACGCCACAGCCCCATCAGGCTGAAGCTTCAAGACCCACATACCCAGACTATCACCGAAGGAGGCACATGTATTACCTACTACTATATATCCCCCGTCGTTGCTCTGCTGGATGGAAGAGGCCCAATCTTCCCCAGCTCCTCCATAGGTCTTCTGCCATTCCACAGTACCGTCTTGTCTGAGTTTCAAGACAAGAAAGTCTACACGCCCGGCACCAAAGGACTTTGTCTTACCTATCACTACGTACCCTCCGTCAGCCGTCTGCTGGATGGAGTCCGCTACGTCCCAATCACCTCCCCCGTAGGTCTTCTGCCACTCCACAGTGCCGTCTGGTCTGAGCTTCAAGACCCAGACATCAATGTGCCCGGCACCAAAGGAATCTGTTCTGCCAGCAACTATATATCCCCCGTCACCAGTCTGCTGGATGGAAGCGACACTGTCACTATAACTACCCCCATATGTAGCAGCCCACCCGGCAGGAGCAGCCAAAGAGGGTGTGGCTATAGAGGTGAGAAGCACAAGAGACAATATGCAAAATGCAGGGTGAAATACCAATATCTTACTTCCTAGAGCAAATTCTTTTGCAGAGCGAAACTGCCTTTGATTAAACATATTCCCTGCTCTCCTTCATTCTTACAAGAGGTCGGCAACCTGTGCACTATCGTCCATGAATATCGCATATCTCCCTGAAAATCCTGCGGGTAAGGGTGGTGTGGGTCTCTTTATCCGCAAGGAGTCTTTCTGCGGGCGGGGGTAACTCATCCGGAGAATAGCCCAACCTTTTGGCCAGCTTATCCAGGGCCTCGCTTGACTCAGGCAGTTTGTCCTGGGTAATGTCATGCACGATGCGTATACGACTCTCCACCCTTCTTAGAAACTCATACGCAGATACCAGGGACTTATAATGCCCTTCCTCAACGAGGTGAGCGTTGTGTATGCCGTGGAGTGCATCCAATGTGTTAGGAGTCCGTATGTCAGGATAATCCCCGCCGTATTTAAGCTGAAGGAGTTGCACGATATACTCTATATCAACAATCCCGCCAAAACCCCTCTTAATGTCTTTTCCCGTGGTGGAGTGTTCCATGCGCTCCCTCATCTCGCCTATCTCCCCGACCATCTCCGTATGCCACCGCCTGGTGTAGATACAGTCTACTACTGCCTCCATAACCTCCCTTCCAAGACCTTCGTCACCCACTATCCACCTGGCCTTTGTAAGGGCCTGCTTCTCCCAAAGACTCGCATCGTTGCTGTAATACTTCTTAAAATTCTCCAGAGAAGTCACCAATATGCCGCCTCTGCCCTCTGGTCGAAGTCTTGTATCCATCTTGTACAATGTGCCCCACTCGGTAATTTCTCCCAAGACCTTCATCAATCTGTGCGAGACGTCGGTAAGCTGGTTTGACACCCCAACCCTTGAGCCTGCCGCCTCCTTATAAACAAAAACCACGTCAATATCCGAACTGTAACTCATCTCCCTGCCACCAAGTTTGCCCAGGCCCAGGACACCAAAGGATGGTACACTGCCTTTCCACTCAATCCTGTCTGAACACATGTGAAAGGCATTTATAAGGACCGCCTCTGCCAGCCCTGAGAGGTCTTCCATAGTAGTGTTTATGCTAGCCTTACCCAGTATATCTCTAACCCCTATGCGCAGGATTTCTTGGTTCTTGTACCCGTGAAGACAGCGTAATTTATCCGGTGCGTACGTCATCAGACTAGAGAGCTCGCTGACCATCTGCCCCGTATCCTTGCGTTCACCGATAATCAGGGAATCAATGAGCTGATCCACCATGCCGGGGTTCTTTATCAGTATATCGGACAAGAACTGGCTGTAGGCGCACAGGTCAACGAAAACCTCCAGGGCCTGCGGATTCTCCGAAAGCATTTGGAAGAGGATGGTCTTGGCGCCGAGCGCGGCCGTGCAGCGCTCCAAATTGTTCAATGCCATATCGGGGTCAGGAACCCGCTTGATCATAGACAGGAGGGTTGGCACCATGCTCGCAAAGAATGCCTTGGTCCTGGGAGAATCATGAAAAGGAGGGGTCTCCTTTGAAAGCAGGTCAATGTTGCGGTGGGCCTTGGGAAGGTCATTAAAACCGTACTTCGCAAGCATGTTCTCCATCTGTTCGTCGGTATGTTCCGGATCCAGAATCAGATCCACCTCAGGTGCGGAACTCTCGTCCTCCTCACCAAACAGGTTGTGAAACAAATTATTAAGTATGCGGTTTGTTCTCTTTGTATGCCTACCCAGTTCCTTCTGAAACCTTGACTCTGCCGTGGCAGAGCTTGTGTCACGGAACCCCATCTTCAATGCAAGCTTCCGCTGTTCACCAACGTCGGGAGAGAATTTATGAATCTGCAGTTCGTGCATGGTCTGAAGTCTATGTTCCAGCTTCCTGAGAAATACATAACTCTCCTCCAAGGACTTCTTTTCGTGAGGTTCAAGGCATCTTGCCTTCTCCAACAGCTCCAGGGAGCGGAGGGTATTATAGTGTCTTATCTCCGGATGCTGTCCTCCATGGAACAGCTGCAGAAACTGTACCGTAAATTCTACGTCTCTAATGCCACCATACCCCGTTTTTACCTCCAGGTGTGCATCGCCCCTCTTCTCGGCCGCACTCTCTATTCTCCTCTTCAACCTCTTTATCTCGTTTATCTCGGTCAGCCGCAGGAACTTCTTGTATACGAACGGCGTAATGCTCTCTATAAACGCCTTCCCCAGATTCAAATCACCCGCAACAGGCCTTGCCTTTATTAGGGCCTGTTTTTCCCAGGTACTGCCCGAGGTCTGGTAGTAATTGCAGTAGGCATTGAGCGACCTTACCAAGGGGCCGAAACGCCCTTCCGGCCTAAGACGGGTATCAACCCTGAAGACGTAACCATCGCTGGTACTTGTTTTTAGGGAATATACCACTTGCTCCGCCAGTTTGTGATAGTACTCTGCGGCAACTGCCTCCTTCAACCCAAGGCTCTCAGGGTTATACACAAAGATTATGTCAATATCGGAACTGTAGTTCAGCTCATCGCCTCCCAATTTCCCCAGGGCAATGACCGCAAAACCTGCCTTCTCGGAATCGCTCTCCTCAATCCCGAATCTTTGCCGCAATTGTTCGTGGGAAATCTGCAGCGCTGCCTGCAGTTCCACCTCTGCGAGGTCTGAGATTGCCTTTGTAACGGAATCAAGTGAGGCACCGAGCACCAGGTCAAGATAACCTATCCGCAACAGCTCTCTACGCTTGAATCTTCTCAGAGCGTTAAGCTTTCTATCGAACGACAAAAACACCCCCATCTCTGAAAACAGCTCCTCCCGCAACTCGTCCTTGCCCTTGGATAACTTTCTTTCATCAAGGTGCGAGAGCCAAGAGAAATATTCCGGATTACGAATCAGTGTATTGGAAAACGCCTGACTGGAGCCAAACAACCCCACCAGCATATAAATGGGCAAAGGATTTTGCCTCAAATATGAATACAGGTTTATCCTGCTGTAGCAGGCCTCACCAAATCTTTCCATATTGTTCAAGGCTGCATCAGGGTCGGGGCAGTCTTTTAACGCGTCTGTGAGTGTCGGCAATATATCCAGAAAGAGTTCCGCCTGCGATCTGCTGCCGGCAAGGGCCTTCAGGTTCTTGTGGGCAAGCCTCGTGTTGTGAAATCCGTAGCCCCTGAGAACAGAGGATGCCTTGGACTCCTCCACCTCTTCACCCAGCACAAGGTCTCTTAATTCAGGCGGGCAGACATTATGCATCTTCATCGTACAAGCATTTATCAACAATACAAAAGTGAGTTAAGTGAAACAACATAAAATGCAGGCAAGTCTGCGGCAGGCTTTTTAGCGTTTTTTTAACAAATACTCAAACACACCCATGGTTGCCAGGGCGCCCTGGCCGGCCGCAATAACAATCTGTTTATCTTTAACGTTCGTAACGTCACCAGCGGCAAAGAGACCTGGAACACCTGTAAAAGTATCACAGTCTGCCATAATCTCCCCGTAGTCGTTAACCGCCACAAGCTCTTTAGCAAAGTCTGAGTTCGGCTTTAGACCGATTTCAATAAATATGCCATCTATTGTGAGACTCCTCCTGCCATTGCCCCCACGAGGCTTTAAGGTAACACCTTTAACCATCTCCTCTCCCGCTATCTGCTCAACCACATAACCTGTTATGGGTTCTATATTTGCAGATGCCTTTACACCCTCTATCAACGGGGCCTCGTCGGCCCTCCATTCCCTTCGGGAGATGAGGTACACCTTGTTGGCAATCCTCGATAGTTCGAATGCAGCAGAAAGGGCGGAATTGCCGCCGCCGACTACCGCAACGGTTGCATCTGCAAATAGTGGGGCGTCACAGGTGGCGCAATAGCTGACCCCTTTGCCACGATACCTTTCCTCCCCGGGAACGCCCAGCTCCCGCGGGTGTGCGCCAGTAGCAATTATTGCAGCCTTAGAGGAAAACTCTTTCCCCGCTTCGGTAACAGCCACAAAGTAGCCGCCTACTCTGGAAAGCTCCGTGACCCTCTCTCCAATATGCTGCTCTATGTCGAACTGATTCATCTGTTCTACGAACTTATCCACAAGCTCGGGACCGGTTATGTATCGGAAGCCCGGATAGTTCTCAATACCAAAAGTAGTGGCGACCTGCCCACCGATATCCTTGCTGACTATCATGGTTTCAATCCGCTTGCGAGCCGCATAAATTGCCGCCGTTATCGCGGCAGGGCCACACCCGATTATCATCAGTTCATGCTGCGGGTCCATGGTTTATGGTGTGTATCTAATTCTACTTCCCTTCTTCCAATATCTCGTCGAATCTCGCCTGATTAAAACCGATCATCACCTCGTCACCCGCAGTTATTACAGGAACGCTCCTGCCGCCGCTGAGCTTTATCATCTCTTGCAGGGCCTTCCTGTCCTGGGCCACGTTGTATTCCGTGTACTTGACACCCTTCTTAGTAAAATAATCCTTGGCCTTGATGCAGTAGGGACACGTGGGCGTTGTATATATCTTCACATCAACCATGAACATAGTCTCCTAACAAAGTTATCGGGAAGCGAAGGTCCTCAAAATGAATACTATTATATTCGGTATAAAACTTCAAGACCGCTGCGAGACCCTGTGGGTACAAATGGTTGCGAAGCACTGTAGAATCCCTGCCCGTTGTGGCAGATTCTTTTTAAATCATCGAGATACATACATCATAACCGCTGCACCGGTGAGGGCTATGCCTGCCCCAATAACCTCGTAGCGGTCCGGCTTCTTCTTGTCAACCACTAACCCCCAAATAATGGAAGAAACAATAAACACCCCACCGTAGGCGGCATAGACTCGTCCAAAATGTGCAGGCTGGAGTGTTGGTATAACTCCATACACGAACAACACCAGCGCACCCAACAATCCCATGGTTATTCCCCTATGTTCCCGCAGCCACAACCACACCAAATATCCACCACCAATCTCAAAAAGAGCGGCGACAAAAAATAGTGTTAATGAAATTATGATTTCGCTTGCCATTGTTGTTCGTATTTCCTCGGCCAATAGAATATTACCGCTACTCCGATGAGGGCTATGAATGCGCCGGCAACATCAAATCTGTCTGGAGCAATATCGTCAAGCCACCAGCCCCAAAGCATGGCCATTACGATAAAAATACCCCCGTAACTGGCGTAGATTCTATGAAAATGAGACGGCTGCAGTGTTGGAACAATAGCGTAAAGAAATAATACAAATCCGCCTGTCAGCCCCACCAGGAATGTATAATCTTCTCTTATCCAGAGCCAGACCAGATAGCCCCCGCCAATTTCAAAAAGACCGGCAAGGAAAAAATAGACCAATGTCGTTAATATCATCTTGAATTCCTGATTACCCATAGGGCGCGAGAGTCATGCAAAAGTCAATTGTCTGGACGCTGTCATCCTGAACGAAGAGTGTAGCGTCCGATCCTCGCATCGGACGCATTATTACAACCGTAGTTGCCCGATTTTCACCGTAGGCGAATCTCCGCCAAGGGCGGATCTGCCTCTGGCATGACGCCTTCGACGTGACATCGGGCCAGTGAGCCCCATAAATGGGGCAACTACAGGTGCGCGCTTGTGTCTGGTGCGGAGACCAGGCGCTGCATTCTTTGGTTGCTTTGCACCCTCAGAATGGCAATCATTATACAGCGTTTTCCAGGGGTCTCGCATCTTTTAATTACCTGCTCTGGTTTCTAACTGTTTCTTTATCGCAGCCAGAATCATATCCTTCGGCGGGTAGTCATAAAATTTGTCCTTCAAGAAATAAACATGAACAGTGTCAAGATATTTTTCTATTAACAGTGATTAATAGACAGAGTCTCTACGTTTTTTGGCTATTTTGGCAGTTCGGCAACAGCCTCGTACATGCTATAAAGTTATCTCTAATGCCTTTGCCAGTTTCTCGACAGCCACATCCAAGGGCAGGTGTATGAAGACGTCCGCACGGGAGTCATACCGCGTAGGCTGAAGGTTTATTATGATGAGCCTGGCACCGTGTTCCTGCGCTATCCCTGGCATATCCGCCGCCGGATACACCACTAAGGAAGAACCCATTACAAGAAGCAGGTCACAATTTCCCAGGGATTCAAGGGCCTTCCGGTATGCCTCCTCCGGAAGCGCCTCGCCAAACAGGACTATATTGGGTCTTATCAAGGCATGACAGTCGGGGCATAAGGGAGGAAGCCGTTCCTCCGTCTCTTTAACCATCTCTTCCAGGGTAAATTCCCTTTTACATGCACCGCCGGTACACCTAGCCGTACTCAACCCGCCGTGCAATTCTACAATGTTCTTTGAGCCGGCCCTTTGATGGAGCCCGTCTATATTCTGTGTAATCACGCATTTGAGCTTACCCTCTGCCTCAAGCCGTGAGAGGAAACGGTGCGCCAAGGTAGGTCGTGCATCTTGAAATCTCGGAAGGAGTTCCCTGCCAAATTCATAGAAGCCTTTGGGGTCGCTCATAAAACCCACATCTGTGAAGAGCATCATCTTAGAGGGGTCCTTCTGCCAGAGGCCTTCGTCCGGGCTGCGGAAGTCTGGGATTCCGGCCGCGGTGCTGATGCCCGCTCCGGTCAACGACACCATGGACTTCGACTCTCTTATTATGGAGGCAGCCTTTTCTATCTTCCTATCAGTATTCAACCCCAGGTCTCGCCCCGATGCCGTCTTTATAGTAATGCTTTACGGCCCGTACCTCGCTCACCAGGTCTGCCACCTCGACCACCTGCGGATGGGCGTTGCGGCCCGTTAGGATAAGTTCCACCCCCTTGGGCCTTTCTTTTATAAGCTCCACCACCCGATTAACGTCCAGCATTTTATAATCAACAAGCATATTTATCTCGTCAAGGATTACCAGGTCGTACCGTCCCGACAGCACCGCCTCTCTTGCCTTCTCAAAACCCTTCTCCGCCAGCACCGTATCTTCAGAAGTGGGGTTGCCGCACACGAATTTAGACGACCCAAAACGCTCGATGGTAACGTTCTCCATCTTTCCCAATATCTCTATCTCACCACTTCGTCTTCCCTTGAGGAACTGGATAATAAGCACCATCTGCCCGTGCCCCAAGGCGCGTACGGCCTGACCCATGGCTGCAGTGGTCTTCCCCTTTCCGTCACCTGTGTACACCTGTACCCTTCCTACCCTTTTCATACAGCGAGTATCCTATCACAGAGTACCGGTACGGGCAACACTACAAAAACGGAGCACTGCATGGAAAAGAGAGGGAAACAAAAAAAGCCCCAGGCACTCGTGCCTGGGGCTTTTCTATTTGCTCAGCTTCGCCTTTAAATAAGGCTCTTACTGCTGTTTCTTCCTCCTCATTAAGACGGCGGTGCCAAAGACCATACCGGCAAGGCCGGCCAATATGACCCCGAGTGAAGGCATGCTCTTAAACCTGCCCTTCTCCTTAAGGAATTTGTCCGTGTCCTTGGCCCTCATCAGATGACGCGCCTCACTCTCGATGTACGAAATCTTCTCGAAGATCTTGGAGGACCCATACCACCAGGAGATATCCTGCTGTACGTGGGCAGTCCCTTTGTACAGGAAGGCCTTGTCACCAAACCACATATCCGTGTACCACCTCTCTATCTTGGAGGGGTTGTACTTTCCGGGGTAGAACACGCCGTATACGCCAAGTATAGGCCCTAACACAGGTAATTTACCCTTTGTCTGCTTAATGGCGTTGAATACCGGCTCGCCAAGCAGTCCCGGTCCGAGGGCGTCTGCAACCACGTCTCCAAGCGGGAACGGGTCTCTTTCCTCCGGGCCCGGATCGAGGGCGCCGGCAGCAATCACGTCCTCAATGACCTTCTGCGCCCTATCCTGGAGGCCCCAGACCTGGAACATAACGTCATCGAGATTCTCCAGATACAGCCTGCCCCAGCGAGGGCTGTGGCAGTTGGAGCATACCTCTATCCATTTCTCCCTCTTCTTCTTACTCTCCGGACTGTATACGTCCAATTTATAGTTCAGCGGTGGGAGATTTACGCCGTAAGGATAGTCCTTAAGCGACGACTTGAACTCAACGCCTTTCGGAGGCACAGTGCCCATGCGCCAGATACCCTTTGATACGGTGTTATGGGTATATTTCCCGTCAACAGAATACATGTGGCAGAACTGGCAGGTGGGGGTACGATAAGTCTCGCCGGGAACCACCTCTGAGAGGGGCTTTTCAAAGTCCCACTCATGGCCTTCCATGTGATAGATGTAGCCCATCTTGGACTCACCGTAGGACTCGGCATCCGGGTGGTCATAACCCATGTGACAGCTCATACATGCCTCAGGCTTCCTGCCCTCGGCTGCACGGAAGGCGTGCCTTGTGTGGCATATATCACACTTCTCCGAGGCAGCGTGACAATAGTCACAACCAAACTGCAGCTGGCCGATCCCCATCCTGTACAGTTCAGGGTACCAAGGGACTATAACGTTGGCCTCGGTAGTCTGTGGATGGTTCGGTCTGCCGTAATCCTTTTCTGACAACCACTCGTTAACCTGCTGAACGTGGCACTGACCGCAGTGCTGGGAGGCGGGCATATGGAGTTCCTTATGGTCCTTCCCATGACACCAGCTGCAGTCAACCTCCTCAAGCTCTTGATTTAAGCGTTTCTCTATATCCTTGGTTTTAGTGGCAAAGTAGTCATTCTTCTTGGGATGGGCATGGGTTGATTCCCTCCAGTCTCTGACCAGACCGGGAGTTACCTCCTCGTGGCACTTAACGCACTCGTTTGCCTTGTACTTCTGCAAGAGCTGGTCGTAATAAGTGCCATCCGGCTTTACATAATGCCTGGTTGGCATCCAATACATGTGCATGGCCGGCGGCTTATAAAAGTCCATCCACGGCCCGCTGCCCTTCTCGAGGCCGACATACTCCTCAAACCACTTCTTGAGGGTATCATTATCGTAGAGTTCGTTAAGCTTTTCCTGCGATGCAGGCTGTGGCAGCTTGTACCCCTCCTCTGCAACCGCAAGAGTTCCTCCGGGTAACCCTACGAGCAGGGAAAGAATTAACATTGCTCCTAAAGGTCTTATAAATCTCATAAATACCTCTCCTTTTAAACTTCTATTCTTATTCCCCATATTATTTCCTCAGCCAAGCCTCAGAAGGTGGAATCTTTTCCGACTCTGTCAAGAGCCTGGAGTACTCGGTAAACCACCAATCTCCGGTCGTATCCCGTTCTTTATAGTACTCCAACCTCATCTCGTGGTGCCGACTTATGTGACATTCAAAACATACATTGTAAGGGCTGTTAACGCGGGCAATCTTTTGGCCCTCTTGAGCCTTACCGACGTCCATAAAGTAGCTGTAAAGTTCCCCGGGGCCATGACACGCCTCACAGGTCACACCAGCTTCTGAATACAGCCCAGTCTTTGCATCATACCCGGTTGTGTGACACTTATAACACTGCTTCCTGTACTCCTCGTCACCGTCCACAAAATCCGGGGCTCGCTTTACCCTCTCAAAGCTCGTAAACTTAGTCCGCTTCCATTGCTCAACGTGTGGGGCAGTAAGCCCGGCATGGCAGTGCAAACACTTCTTGCTGCCGGTGAATATTGCGTGCTCGCCCGTCACGCCCAGATGTCTGAAGTTCCCCCATACCGGGGTAAGATTGGGGTCGGTTTCTTCCGGTGAGAGCTCGGTAAATTCGAGCCATAATGCAAAAACCGCATCTGAATTTTCCATCCTCTTCTGCATCTGACGCCTGTGGGGAAACATGCCATGATGGGCTACTTCCTTCACCAGGGCCCTTCCTTCTCCTTTATGACATACCGTACACCCGTAGACGTCGAACGGGAATTCTTTCACTATATTATGCGACGCAACCAGCTTCCTTTCGTCTATATGACAGGTCGTACACCTGTCAACCTTGTCGCCGTTTCGCTGCTGCGCCCAAGTAGCTGTGCCTTTGAGCAGGACCTGTTTTATCTCATACTTCGGGTTGCTGAACTTGGCAATTTCCTCCTGTAATTTCTCCTTTTCCTTCTCATCGGCAACGGCTACAAGCTCCTTCTCAGCCTGCTTCAGCTGCTGCGCATAGTACTCCTTCTGGTACTCCATCCATGCAGGGTTAACTTCCTCTTTTAACCACAGATATGACGACCAGAAAAAGAGGACGCTGAACAATAGGAATAATTTACGTTTCATTGCAACTATCCGTTCTCTACTAAATATTAATCCAGGGTGTCTGTAAAACGTATTTCATGTTTAAGCCGAGCCTCAGTACGCTCTTTACCACCGTACCAATCATGACCAGCAGGAGAAACATGGTGATGCTGTACCTTACAGGGCCGAGCTCCTGATACCAACTCCTCCACCTCTTGGTGGGATAGTACATGCCGCCGCCAAAAAACGCCAAGAGCATCAGCAGCCCTAACGCCCAATGAGGGCTCCACAACGGCGGGGGTGTGGGGAAGTCCAATGTCCACTGTTCCCAGGGCCAGAACCAGGCCCAGAAGGGACCCCTGCAATAAACCCCAATGATAATCAAGACATACCAGTATATAAAACCAAACGTAAACACAGTTATTGCAAACTTCCTCTCAGAGAATATATAGTAACCGCTGCCCTTGGGGTTGGTATCAATGTAAGGTATAAGCATCAGCCCAAAAATGATGAACATGGGCAGGACAACCCCAGCAAACCAAGGGTCAAAATAGACCAAGACCTCCTGAAGTCCGAGGAAGTACCAAGGAGCCTTTGCCGGGTTTTCCGGTTCTCCGGGGTTGGCCAGCTCTCTTAATGGGGCATCTACGTAATAACTATAGAAGAAGATAATAACCAAAAAGAGTAAGCCGCACAGAAATTCCTTGGCCACTAAATTGGGCCAGGTGTGTACCTTCTCTTGTTTAACTTTAGTTTTCGAATCTTCTTCTTTAGTAATAACTTCTGCAGCGGACATATTTTTCCTCTCCTTCTCCGACCCTATAGCTGTCCCGAGAATCCGTCCTTCCTTACACGCCAAAAGTGCAGCATTATTAATCCCCCTGCCAGACTAGGAAGAGCTATACAGTGCCAGACATAGGCACGGAGGAGCGCGGGCGCCTGAATGGACGTCCCGCCCAAAAGTGCAAAGCGTATATCGTTATCAATGGTAAAACCGAATAAATCGGCAAACGGACCTTGATAGCCTGCAAACGGTGTAGCCCCGGCCATATTCGTCCCAACCGTTATGGCCCAGTATCCCAACTGGTCCCAAGGCAACAGGTATCCGGTAAAACTCAAGAGCAATGTGAGAACCAGGAGCACCACGCCGACAACCCAATTGAACTGTCTTGGGGACTTATAAGCACCCGTTAAAAACACCCTCAACATATGGAAGCATACCGTAATCACCATGGCGTGACCTGCCCACCGGTGGGTATTCCTCAAAAGCCTGCCAAACGGTGCGGCATTATTACTCAGGTCGATCATATCGGCGTAGGCGCGGTTTACATCCGGTGTATAGTAGAACATCAACAATATGCCCGTCAGGGTTTCGAACAAAAATATGAAGAAGGTCAAACCACCCAGGCAGAAGGTATAGCTTATGTTTAAGCTCTCTTTCCTCACGGTAGGCGGATGTATGTGCATCCACACGTTGCCTACTATCTGGAGCACACGGTTTCTGGGCGTGTCTTCGTAGCTGTGCCGGAATACGGACTTCCATATCTCGTTTCCTGTAATTAACTCTATAACCTTCTTCAGGTCGGGGATCATGCCCTACTCCTTCTAAATAGTCAGCACCGTAACGCGCTCTATTATTGTGCTCGTATCTACCATAAGTTTACCGTCGTCGGACAGGTGCATGTCGAAGTGGAACAGGGGTCTGGGCGCCGGTCCCGCAAAGTTCACCCCGTCCTTATAATATTTACTCCCGTGACACGGACATTCGTATATACCCTTCTCCTCCGTCCAGTGCACGGCACACCCTAAGTGCTGGCATACCATAGAGATGGCGCTAAAATTATTACCTTCCCTAACGATGAATACCCTCCTGGCCTTAAGGGTCACGACACCGTGGTCCGGAAAGTCAGCGGGGTATCCCACCGGAAACTTCTTTGAGGGTTCAAAAAGCACCTTGGGAAAGAAAAATCCCGTAAAGCTAAATGTCTTGGCCATAAACGCCAGTGTCGTACCAAGGAATATGGTCCACCCGGCATATGTGAAAAAGCCTCTACGGCTTGTCCATGTGCTTGCTGTAACCTCTGTTTTCTCTACCTCTGCCATATTTTACTCTCCAATCTTAACCCCTTAAAATACGCCCCAAGGGATTTAGCACGCTAAGGCTAGTCAAAACAACGCAATTGCCATACCATTTTCCTGCCTGTTTTGGGAATCCAAACGAGATTGCCGCCGGCTTATCTGTGTTTCTATAGTAACTAAAACAAACGACTTAAGAAAATGGTCAAAATCAGAGAAATAGTCTCTAAAACGAGTCTTTACCGATGCGTGTTACCTACAATAGACAAGGGTAGTGGCATAAAACACAAGTTCACTTTTACCAAATAGTTATATTAGTACACCTGAGTATACACCTCTGTGTACCCAAGTGTGCGCCCGGTAACAGGTAAATATGTTTGCAATCAACTGCATATTGGACTATCTTGGGTTTGGAAACCAGACTGCCCACATTTATAGGAGCAAAATTGGCAAACGATAAACCGTCCGGGGTGGAAGGACATCGCTTTTCTCCCAGACCAAACCAGGCCCATCTTATCAGCTGGAATCATTGGGGCGACGACGCCTTTGACACCGCGAAAAAGGAGGATAAACCCGTTTTTCTGAGTATAGGCGCAACGTGGTGTCATTGGTGTCATGTCTTCGACGAGACTACGCTGTCAGACCCGGAGGTAATCGAGCTCCTTAACCGGGATTTTATACCCGTGAGAGTGGATGCAGACAAGAACCCGCATATACAGAACCGCTACCTGGCAGGTGGCTGGCCGACAAGCAGCTTCCTTACACCCACCGGCAACATCATCGTCAGCGGCACCTACATGCAACCCGACGATTTTAAAGAGCTGGCCCAGAAGGTAAGCAAATACTACGCTACCCATAAAGGGGAACTCTACGCCAACATTGCCCAATCAAAGGTCAAAAAGAGTATAGACAGAGAGAGTCAACAGACGCCAGAAGGTGAACCTACGGAAGAGATACCAATCCGGGTGGTCGGCTCCATAAAAGGCATGTTTGACTCCATCCACGGAGGCTTTGGCAACGAACCAAAGTTCCCCCAGTCGGAAGTCATTGAACTGCTGCTTACAGAATATCACATGAGGGACGACAAAGAACTCCTGGATATAGCGACTAAGAGCTTGGACAGTATGATGAGAAGCGAACTCTGGGACAGGGCAGAAAAAGGGTTCTTCCGCTACTCCACCAGGCCGGACTGGTCGGAACCCCATTACGAGAAGATGCTGGAGGGCAATGCAGGACTCCTTAAAGACTACCTGCTTGGCTACCAGGTTACAGGCCAAGAGGCCTACCGAGAGATCGCAGAAGGCATCATCTCGTATATTGACGCCAACCTGTCTTCACCCGATGGTGGTTTCTACGGAAGCCAAGACGCGGACGAAGAGTACTATAAAATGGATGCCGACGACAGAAAGAAAAAGAGTCCTCCTAAGATTGACACGCACATCTACACAAACTGGAACGGTATGATCATATCTCAATACATACGCGCCTACCAGGCACTCGGCCGAAAGGCATATCTGGACAGGGCCGTTAACGCTATAAAACATCTCACGGATAAGGCGCACGAAACCGGCGCTGGTATGTACCACTACATAACAAACGGTGAGGCGAGGCTGAAGGGTTTGCTGGCGGACCAGGTTTATATGGCAGATGCCCTGATTTCCGCCTACGAGACCACTTCCGACAGAAAACACCTCGAAACGGCAATTGACATCATAAACTGCACGATTAATAAATTGTGTGACCAACGTAAGGGAGGTTTTTTCGACATCCCCGAAGAGTCCGCCCGTATAGGAAATCTAACCTTTAGGGAAAAACCCCTTATAGAAAACGCCCAGACCGTACGGGTCTTGAACAGACTTTTCTATCTCACGGGAAAAGAGGACTTCCACAGGCTTGCAGGCATGGCCCTAAAGGTTTTCTTTAACATATATTCGGACTACTCCATACAGGCGGCAACCTATGCCCTTGCGGTCAGAGAATACGTTAAGCACCCAATTGCGATCAATATTATAGGCCCCAAAAAGGACCCGCGGACGTTGGCCCTGCATAATGAGGGCATAAAGATATTCCTGCCGTGGAAGGTTATTCAGGTACTGGACGCCGAAAAGGACCCTCTTACAGTAGGTCCTATAACATATCCTGCTGCGGATGAACCCTCTGCCTACGTATGCGGAGAAGGGACGTGCTCCCCGCCCCTGCACGGCGTCAAGGAACTGAAAAACTTCATAAAGAGGAAATAACGCAGGGACTCGCCGCAACGTGTCTCCACTGCATGACCTCCGGACAAGGCCGTCCCTGGTTCAGTTGCAGGGGCGCCCCTGCATTGTTTCCTGCCGGCCATTGAGAGTGGATTTAGTAATTGACAATGGCAACCATGTAGACTTAGAATAAAGTTTTGCCGCAATGAATCCAAGTCAAACAGTACAACAAGAAGACAAATTATCCGTCCTGCGAAAGTACGAGAAGTACATAACAAAGGACGGTGAGGCAATCCTCTTCAGCACCAAATCGTGCCGGGGAGAGGAGGTAAATTGCCCCAACCTCCTGAAGGCGCCCAGACCCCTGGCCAAGAGGATGAAGGAAAAGCTGGACGAATTGTCCTTCAGCCAGAGGCTCTATGACAAGATTCCCGCCAAGATACTTCCCCATATGACCTTCAAGATGGCCGTGGCCGGCTGTCCCAACAGTTGCTCCCTGCCGCAGATAAAGGATTTTGGCGTGATTGCGCAGGAGAGCGTCGTTGTAGACCCGAGCTGTGAGTGTTCACTGTGTATGAAGTGTCTGAAGGAGTGCAGGGAAGGGGCCATAACCATAATGGAAGACAGGACTGTAATCATCCACCAGGAAAAGTGCGTAAAATGCGGTCTCTGTGCAAGGGTATGCCATACAGGTTCGATAAAGATTGATAGGGTTGGATATTCCATCGTGCTGGGAGGCAAGGTGGGCAGGCACCCGCGTTTTGCCCTGCAACTTATGGAACTCGCTACGGAAGAACAGGTAATAAAGGCCCTTGAAATCTGCGCTGAAAAAATCCTTGCAGAAAACGGGCGCAACCTCTACGGATTCCTTGCAAAGGAGTCCTTTCATGATAAACTTAGAGAGGCATTAAAAGAAGTCATCTGAGTATACAATTTCCCCATCCGCTGCCCCGGACTACAATACAAGCTGCAATGGAACTGGACAACATAGACAAAAAGATACTGCAGGAGATACAGTCAAACTTCCCCCTCACACCCAGGCCGTTCCGAACCCTTGCAGAGCAACTCTCCCTGGAAGAAGCCGATGTACTCAATCGGATAAAGGACATGGTGAATAACAAGGTAATACGCAGACTGGGCCCAATCATAGACACCCAGGCCATGGGTAATACCGGGGGACTGATGGCCATGAAGGTGCCCGAGGACAAAATTGAAGACGTAGCGGAGATAATAAACGCTTACAGCAGCGTCTCACACAATTACCTCCGAAAGGGCAGAAACAAAGATATACCATACAATGTTTGGTTCACCATGTCCGCACCCGACAAAGAGGCCCTTGGAAAGAACATGAAAGAGATCGAGGACAAGACGGGACTGGTGGTAAGAAACCTGCCGACCACAAAAAAATTCAAGATTGGCGTAAGGTTCAGCATATACAAGGGTGACTAAAGATGAACGGACAGACCTAAAGGTCTGTCCCTACGTAAATGACTCTGATGTAGGGACAGGTTTTTAAACCTGTCCTAAAATGTATGGGTGCGGCTTGACGCACCGTGTTTACTAAGGTGATTTACTATGGCCGATGAAACAGACATAAAATTAATAAAGTGCATCCAGGACGGCATACCGCTGACGGAGAGACCCTACCGGGACATTGGAAATGCCCTGGGGCTTTCCGAGGATGAGGTCGTCAGCCGGCTGGGAAGGCTGATAAAAGAGAAAAAAATACGCCGCTTCGCCGCATCCGTCGCCCATCGGAAGATAGGGATAAACTCAAACGCCATGACCGTCTGGAGGGTGCCGTCCGAGCGCGTTGACGAGGTCGGCCCCATAATGGCCGGCTTCCCTGAGGTCACGCACTGCTATGAACGCCCCACATTCCCAGACTGGCCGTATAACGTGTTCACCATGATACACGGCTACACGGACGAGGAATGCGAACGGGTAATAGAGGCGATAAAAGAGAAGACCGGACTCGAAGACTACGTAATCCTGTACAGCGAGAAGGAATTTAAAAAGACGGGGACTAGGATTTAACCAACCCCACCGGATAAGCCTCTTCTGAAAACCACAGACACCTTCACAAACCGGCAATAAGACCGACTGCGCGTACTCGACACACCATATAAATACAATCCCCTTAGCAGGACGTGAGAGGCCTATCCCAACAAACGCATCTTGTAGTTGTTCGATTTATCGAGCCATTTGAATACACCCCATAAATGGGGCAGCTACAGGGTGGGGAATACCAGAATCTTCGCTGGCACCCAGAATGATAATTCTGTAGGGGCGTAATTTATTACGCCCGCACGAGGAGGGCTAGATAAATTGAACCACGACAAAATGCAGGTGCGCCAAGACGCACCCTACTGGGCTTTTATAGTCGGTATGCAAAAAGATGTAGCGTGCGAGCTCATCTCGCACGTTTAAAGTTTACGAAAGGTAGTATGGTGCATAGTTACACACCATGCATCACTCGGCGAGTTTTTCTGCGTAGCGGGCTATGATTTCTTCCTGTTCGACGGTCTCGATGGAGCCGGGACGTTTCTTCCTCACCTCATTGACGGCGTCTCTGGCGCTGTAGCCCCCGTGCACAAGGTAGCAGGCAAGCATGGTACCCGTCCTCCCTATCCCCGCCTCGCAGTGCACTGCCACCTTCTTGCCCATCTTCTTCATCCTTACGGCAAATTCCACAAACTCGTCAATCTGTTCCAGGGTAGGCGCAGTAAGGTCCTCGACGGGGACGTGTTTATACTCAAAACCGAACTCCTCAATGAGGGTATTGCTGAGGGGGCTTTCTGTGAGGGATACTATGGCGTCTATGTCGCGTTCTTTGAGGAACTCAAAATCGCTTACCTTTGAGGCGGGCCTTGCCATGCCCGCTATTTCATCCGGCACAAGCCAGCTGAAATTCCTGCTCATACCTATGCCCTCCCCAAGTCACTTATACGACGGCGACTACTACCCCAGTGCCTTAAGGATGCCCCACTGCATTCTGTCTATCTCACCCTCGTTATATCTGCCCTGCCTCCAGCCGAAGTGGAATCCATCGTCTTTGTGCCTAGGGATTATATGAAAGTGTACATGGGGGACGGTCTGACCGGCACAAGGCTTATTCGTTTGGAAGATGTTAAGTCCGTCCGCCTTGGTCACCTCCGCAACGGCCTTAGCCAGGGACGGCACCATTTCCATCACCTTGCCAAATTCCTTCCCAGGGACATCCATTATCGTCTCGTAGTGTTCCCTGGGCATAACCAATACGTGCCCATGGTTTACCGGGTTTATATCCAGAAAAGATATTGCATTCTTGTCCTCAAGAAGTTTTGTGGCGGGAAGCTTTCCTTGGGCAATTTTGCAGAACACACAATCTTTCATTTGTCTTCCCGTTCTTCCTCTGTTCCTTGTTCTGCCTGTGCCGCCGGCTTAGCCTGCGCTTTCCGTGCCTTGACTCCAGCCCTCTCTCCAGCCTTTTTGCCTGCGGTCGCTGGTTTCTCGGTCTTTTTCTCTTTGCCCTCCGTTACCTCGACCTTCGTTTCTGTTTTTGAAGCGCGCGGCTTTTTTTGTCCTGGTTTCTTTGCCTCTACTTTGGGTGCCTCGGCTGTCTCCTCTTTTTTGGCCTCGTCTCCAGGGCCCTCAACCAATTCAAATATCACCCTGTCCGCGTTGTCTCCCAAACGGTACCCGACCAGGCGAAGTTTTCTGTTCACGCCCCCCATCTTATATTCCAACTCGGGAATCTTGCCCACTTTACCGCCCGTAAGCACACCCAACCTGCTCCCGGAAAGGCGCATTATCCTGGTATAGCCCCCGTTCCTGGTCAAATATCTCTGAGCTATGCCGCCGCCTTCCCGCCACTTACCCTCACCTACCAGCTTCTGCACCAGCTCCCTGTTCTGAAGCTTTGACAGAATCATACGGTAATAATGGACATAGGCGGCCTTGTCTGTCTCCTTCTTTGCGACGGCCTTTTTGGAAAGGGTTATCAGCTTCTCTACAAACGATCTTACCTCCTTAGCCCTGGGCATGGTAGTAACGATTCTGCCATGGGTAAATATGTTGGCGGCCAGGTTGCGGCGCAGGGCAAGCCTGTGGCTTGGGGTTCTACGCAGTCGTCTTCCTCTTACTCTATGCCTCATGCGCGCCTACCTTTTCTTTCTTACGCATGCCAAAATCCAACCCGAGCTGCGCCAGTTTTTTCTTTACCTCTTTCAGCGTCGTCCTTCCAAAATTTCTTATCTCCAGCACCTCGTCTTCCGTAAGGGCCACCAGTTCTCCTATCGTCTTTACGTTCGCTGCCTCAAGACAGTTAGATGCGCGCACGGAAAGGTCAAGTTCTGTGACCAATTTATTCAGCTTCGCCTGAAGTTCGTCCGTTATCTCACCCTTCGGTGCAGTGGCCTCCAGACTGGGCCTTATGTCTAGACGCGGCAGCTCACGCCCTATGTCAAAATACTGTACAAAGGAATTAAGGTGCTTCCTGAAAATCTTGGCTGCCTCTACCATTGCCATTTCCGGCGGGACAATACCGTTGGTCCATATCTCCATAATCAGCCTGTCGTAATTGGTTTTCCGGCCCACCCTGGTATCTTCCGTGTAGAACTTCACCTTTCGCACGGGAGAAAACACAGAGTCAACGGCAATCAGGCCGACCTCCGGTTCGTCAGGCTCATTTTCTTCGGCGGTTACGTAGCCGCGCCCCTTTCTCGTCTCCATCTCTACCACAAAATCCACATTATCCGAAAGTGTTGCTATGTGAAGGTCGGGATTAATTATTTCAGCCCCACCTTCTGTAATGATGTCTTTCGCCTTTATTTCACCCTTTTTATGGGCATCTATCTTGAGCTTTCTTGGTTGGTCGTCCTGAAGCTTTACTATGATGGACTTTATATTGAGTATAATATCCGTCACATCTTCTACGACCCCGGGGATATGAGTAAACTCGTGCTTTACCCCCTTAATCCTCACAGAAGTAACAGCGCTACCTTCCAGAGACGACAACAAAACCCTTCGGAGGCTGTTGCCAATAGTGATCCCATATCCCCTCTCGAAAGGTTCTGCAGTGAACTTCCCGTACGTACCGCTCAGTGTCTCCTGGTCCACTGTAATGCGAGCCGGCAGTTCAAAACCCCTCCACCGAATTCGCATACGCACCTCCCATCTAAAAGCTTATATTGACCTAAGGGAAGCTTTTTCTACCCTTTTTGCACATCTTATTTCGAACAGAGTTCAACGACCAACTGCTCTTGTACAGAAGCAGAAACCTCTTCCCTTACAGGCAATCTGATCACCTTGGTCTGTGGGGTGTCCTTATCCAATTCCAGCCACTTGGAATCAAAGCGGGATGAATAACTCTGAAGATTGGTCTTTATCCTGTCCACGCTCTGTTTTCTTGCAGCCGGTTTAATGACATCGCCCACCCTAACGAGATAGGAAGGGATGTCTAACCTCCTCCCATTTACCAAAATATGACCGTGACCTATTATCTGCTTCGCCTCCTTCCTGGACGCTGCGAAGCTAAGGAGATACAGCACATTGTCAATCCTTCTCTCCAATAGTACGAGCAGATTTTCACCTGTGTTGCCCTTTTGCCGTTCGGCCTTTCCGAAAAACCTCCTAAACGGTCTTTCCATTAGACCGTAGAATCTCTTCAGCTTCTGCTTCTCCCTAAACTGTACCCCATATTTGGACGTCTTGCCTCTTTGCCAGAGGTGTTGGCCGGGGACCGTCTTTCTTTTTGTAACGGGGCATTTCACCGTAAAGCAACGGTTCCCCTTGAGGTACAACTTCGTACCTTCCCGCCTGCACAATCTACAGGATGGCCCGGTATACTTGCTCATACCCTTCTACACCCTCCTCTTCTTTCTGGGGCGACAGCCATTATGCGGCAGCGGCGTAACGTCCTCTATGGACTTTACACTAAGCCCCGCCACCTGAAGCGCCGTAATGGCAGATTCCCTGCCTGAGCCAGGCCCTTTCACCCTTATGTCAAGCTCCGACACGCCCTGCTTTCGCGCCTTGTCTGCCACGTTCTCGGCGGCCTTTTGCGCAGCAAAGGGAGTGCTCTTCCTGGAGCCCTTAAATCCTACCGTACCGCCCGATGCCCAACATATGGTCTCTCCATTAAGGTCAGTTATGTTGATGAACGTGTTGTTAAAGGTAGCTTTTATATGTGCTACCGCCCTGCTTATGTTGCGTCGTATCTTTTTGCCCGCCTTGGCCATCAACCATTCTCCCCATTAAAAAGTTCAGGAAGAAAATCTTCTAGAATTGAGCGCACACCGAGCTGATTACATAACCTCCTATAACCATCCATGCCCTTTTTCTTCCCCGACCTCATCATTCTTGCAGTGATAACAAGGTTCTTTGGCGTTACCGTGGGAGGGACTATCTCATGGAATTCAACGTAATAGCCGGCTCCCCTCAAGACCTGTGCCCTCAGGGCCTCCGTAACGAGGTCCGCAAAGCGGTACAGCAAAGGACCAAAATCCGTAAGGTCATGTAACGCCTGCGCCGACCTTATCTGTCCCCTGAGCTGGTTTTGGCAACAGGGCACCACCATAATGTATCTGGCGCCTAACTTTATGCCCCTGGCTATGGCCTCGTCCGTGGCAGAGTCGCAGGCATGAAGGGCCACAACTACGTCTACCTTCTTACCAATAGGGGCGTTGAATCCCAGTGTCTGACCAGCTGTGAAACTCATGTTATCGAAACCAAGTGAGGCTGCAATCCCCCGACACTTCCCTATAAGTGACTCGGAGATATCCACCCCGTAGAATGTGCACTCCACACCATATAATTCCCTCAGGATACGGTTCAGGGCAAATGTAAGATAGGATTTACCGCACGAACACTCCAGGAACACCGGGTCGTCGTCCAGTATGTCTTTAATTTTGTGCAGAATGTGCGCTGAAAAACCGACCGTTTCCTGAAATTTCTTCATTCCCCTCCGGTTGACATCCCCGCCGGGGCCTTCCCATCGGAGTGGACGCAGAAAATCCCTGGAGGAAGTTAACACGCCAGAGAGCGTCTCAACGCTGTATCCCGTATCTTGTAAGACAGTGCCCATCATCAACCCTTTGGAGTCTCTTTCTTCCCTGCCACAGTCCTTCTTTTACCCTTTCTTGTGCGTGCGTTGGTGCTTGTCCTCTGTCCCCTCACGGGCAACCCCATTTTGTGCCGCAAGCCGCGGTAGCTGCCTATGTTCTTCAATAAGGCTATATTCTGATTCTCCTGACGCCTGAGATAACCTTCGACAACATAGTTCTTTTCTATATAGGCGCCCAGCGCACTTAACTGGTCGTCATGCAGGTTCTTTGCACGAAGGTTCTCGTCTATATTCAGCTCCTTTAGAATCTTCTTGGACAAGGTCCTTCCTATACCGTAAATATAAGTAAGCGAAATAAAGATTGGTTTATCAGCAGGTATGTCTATTCCCGCAATCCTGGGCATAAAGACCTCTTTCCTTCGTTATCCTTGGCGCTGTTTGTGTCTTGGGTTGGTACAGATGACGCGAACCACATTCTTACGCCTGATTATCTTGCAATTCTCACATATACGTCTTATTGAAGACCTTACTTTCATGTGATCAATTAAAATCCTTACTGTTTCGAGTGTTACGCCTGACGGTAAATTATTCTCCCCTTATCCAGGTCATATGGTGACATCTCTATAGTCACCTTATCCCCCGGCAGGATTCGTATGAAGTGCATCCTCATCTTGCCGGAGACATGTGCCATAACCTGATGGCCGTTCGGTAACTCCACCCTGAACCTGGCGTTTGGGAGTGCCTCCTTTACGACTGCCTCTACCTTTATCGGCTCCTCTTTACCCATGCACGTCTATTTATTCCCTTGTAAGTACCTCACAGCCTTCGTCAGTAATTACTATAGTGTGTTCAAAATGTGCAGAAAGTTTACGGTCTTTCGTCACAACCGTCCACTTATTATCCAGCACCTCCGTATCGGCAGAACCCTCGCATATCATTGGTTCGATGGCCAGGGTGGTGCCCGCAAGGAGCGTTACATCTCTGGCCAACAAGGACTCGCTTACGTAATTGGGCACCTGGGGGTCTTCGTGCATGTCCCTTCCGATTCCGTGCCCCGTATAATCTCTTATTACGGAATACCCGTTGGACTCAACGTACTGCTGTATCCATCCCGCAACTTCAGAGAGCTTCGTGCCGGACCTTATATTTCTTATCACCCGGTTCAGGGCCTCCTCACACACAGTTAAGATTCTTTCTGCCTCGGGTGAAATTCGCGCTATAGGGATGGTCACAGCGGCGTCGGCTACATATCTCTTGTATTCCACACCCACATCTATACTAAGAATGTCGCCCTCGTTAAGCCTCCTCGGCCCTGGTATCCCGTGTACCACCTCTTCATTGATTGACGTACATATGCTCTTCGGATAGCCCATGTAGCCCTTAAATATCGCCCTGCCGTTGTGCTGTCGAACATATTTATCTAACTCTCCATCCAGAAATTCCGTAGTAACACCTATTTTAGCCAGTTTTTTTGCAAGGAGCAAGGCACCCGCAACTATCTTCCCCGCTTCCCGCATCCTCTCTATCTGCCTGGCGCTTTTACACTCTATCATCCTGTCATTTATTTCCCTTAAACAGCGAATCCAGGACCCCACATATATCATTGCGTATGTCCCCCACATCCCGGTCCGCGTCAATGGTGTTGAGTACACTCCTTTTCTTATAGTAATCAATAAGGTCTGCCGTCTGTTCATGGTAGACCTTGAGCCTTTTCTTCACGGTCTCTACATTATCGTCTGGCCGCTGTCCCAGCGGCTTGCCGCACCTGTCGCAGATGCCGGCTTTTTTCGGCGGCATGTACAGCTCGTGATAATTTGCTCCACACGATGAACACAGCCACCTGCCGGTAAGGCGCTTTACCGCCGTCTTCTCCGACACGACGAAATAGAATACCCCATCGAGTTTGTATCCCAACTTCTTCAGGGTCTCGTCCAGCGCCTTTGCCTGCGCAAGGTTTCTTGGAAACCCGTCCAAAAGAAAACTGGAGTTATTGCCTCCTTTTGTCAAACAATCCGCAACGATATCTACCACCAGTTTGTCAGGGACAAGAAGACCTTTTTCCATGTACTCCCTTGCCTTCGCACCGGTAGCGGTACCTGCCTGAACCGCCTCCCTGAGCAGGTCGCCGGTGGACACGTGCTTCATGTTCTTCTTTTTGCTTAGCGTCTCCGCCTGGGTACCCTTCCCCGCTCCCGGAGGACCCAGAAATACTACGTTCATCCTCTCCTGCCCCTCACTCTCGCCGAACCACCAAGGAGTCCGCTGTAATGCCTCATAAGCAAGTGGGCCTCTATCTTCTGCAGCATATCCAGTGCGACACCCACCACTATCAGTAACCCTGTACCGCCATAAAATCCGGCAATTGCGCGGCTTATCTCAAAGCCACTAGACATCATCATCGGAAGCAGTGCAATTATTGCCAGGAATGAGGCGCCTGCCAGGGTTATTCTGCTCATAACATTTTCGAGATATTCGGCCGTCCGACCACCCGGTCTAATACCTGGGATAAAACTGCCGTAATCCTTCAGGTTATCAGACATCTCTTTCGGGTTGAACTGTATTGCAGTCCAAAAATAGCAAAAGAACGCTATGAGAAAACAGTAGAGACCTACGTAGACGACCCCTCCCTGAAGGGCATCGGTCAGCCGTGACGTCAGCCAGTAACCAAAACTCTCCGGTTCAAACCTCACCTGCAGGCCCTGGATAATTGCAGTGGGGAATATGAGCAGAGACTGCGCAAAGATGATGGGCATAACCCCTCCCTGATTCACTCTAAGCGGTAAGAAGTGCTTCTGCCCGCCATACACCCTCCGCCCACGGGTATGTTTTGCCTGCTGGACAGGGATGCGTCTCTGACCCTGTGTAATGTACACGACGCCGGCTACTATCGCCACGAAGGAGGCTATCAACAACAACAGTTTAAAGATACCTATCTGGTGCTCAGCCGGAGCAACTGAGAACGTAAAATTGGACATAATCTGGGAAAATGCCCAGGGTAAGCGGTCCACAATGCCTACCATTATTACTATGGAAATACCGCTCCCTATTCCATGCTCGTCTATCTGCTCTCCTATCCACATCAGAAACATCGTACCCGTGGTGAGCAACAGCGAGGCCGTAAGCTGAAAGCTCGCGCCCTGTAGATACACGGGCACCACCGGCACGTTATTTATCTCTATAGTATAGAGGGTACGGGTAAGAACAAATGCCTGAAACATACAGAGGATAACGGTAGTCATCCTCGTATACTGATTTATTTTCTTCCTCCCTACCTCTCCTTCCTTGTGCAAGCGCTCCAGAGCCGGTATAACGCCGACCAGCAACTGAAAGATAATGGATGCACTTATATAGGGCATGACCCCTAAGCCGAATATGGCCCCTGATGCAAGGGCACCACCGGCAAAGAGGTCTACCAGGCCAAGGAGTTGGCCTACACCGGTACCCGTAAACTGTACAAAATATGACTTAAGAACGTTCGTATCAATACCCGGGATGGGAATAAAAACTCCCACCCTGCACAGGGCAATCAGACCCAAGGTAATCAAAAGCTTGTGCCGCAGTTCAGGTATCTTGTATATGTTCTGTAATTTGTCTATCACTCTATAATCTTCGCCTCGCCGCCTGCGGCGGTTATTTTCTCCACGGCATTTTTACTAAACTTGTGGGCAAATACCTTGACGGGCCTTGTAAGCTCGCCGTCTCCCAAGACCTTCACCCCGGCCCCAAGCCTTCCCCGCACCAGCCCGGAGTCCCGAAGGGTCTTAAGGTCAACAACGTCCTTCCCTTCCAAAGAATTGATTTGACCCACATTTACGATACTGAAGACCTTCTTAAAAATATTCGTAAAACCCCTCTTGGGTATGCGGCGCACCATGGGCATCTGTCCGCCTTCAAAGTAAAGCCCGGTCTCCGTGCCCGAACGCGCCCCGGAGCCCTTCGTGCCTCTTCCGCACGTCTTGCCGAGGCCGGAACCCGGACCACATCCCAGGCGTTTTTTCCGCTGCCTCCGTTTGCCATATGTCTTAACGTCTTTAAGGTTCATTCCAGATCAACCCCTCTAAGCTGGGCTATATACTTCGGGTCTTTTAAAGACCTAAGACCTTCCATGGTCGCCTTAACGACATTCAACGGATTTCTTGAGCCGTAACACTTTGAAAGTATATTCCTTACACCCGCAAGCTCCAAGACCGCCCGTGCCGCCGCTCCGGCCTTTATACCGGTACCTGGGGCAGCGGGCTTCAGAAACACGCGAGTAGCACCATATCGCCCCCAAACCGCATATGGGATGGTGTCACCCTTAAGGACAACGGGCAACATCCCCCTTTTAGCATCTTTTGTACCCTTGGATATTGCGCTGGGCACCTCTCTTGCCTTGCCAAAGCCGTAACCCACCTTGCCCTGCCTATCTCCCACCACTACCAGGGCGCTAAAGCTCAGGTTTTTGCCGCCTTTGGTAACCGCAGTGCAGCGGTTGATGGAAACTACCGCCTCTTCGAGTACCCCTGCTTCTTTCTCTGGTTCTGCCAAATCTTCACCTCTCTAAAATTGGAGCTCTGCCTTTCTTGCTGCATCAGCCAAGGCCTTTATCCTGCCGTGAAACTTATAAAAACTCCTGTCAAAGACCACCTTGCTGACGCCGATTCTCTTCGCCTCACTTGCAATCTTCTGTCCTACCAGTTCTGCCGCCTTTTTATTCCCCCCTCCCCCCGAAATCTTCTCTTTGATGTCCGGCGAGAGGGTGGAGGCCGACGCCATGGTCCTGCCCTCACCGTCATCAATCAGCTGGCAGTACAAATTGTTGAGGCTCCTGTAGACGGAGAGCCGCGGTCTGTCCTTGGTGCCGCAGACCTTCCGGCGCACCCTTAAATGCCTCTTATGCCTTTGTCTCCACTTTTTCCTCTGCGCGTCCACGACAAAAAGACCTCCTCTACTGCTGCTGACTGCCAAAGGCCTTGCCAGCTTTTCTCCGCACCGTCTCGCCCTTGTACTTCACACCCTTGCCCTTATAAGGTTCTACGGGTCTCAACTTCCGTATCCTAGCGGCAATCTGCCCCACCAACTGTTTGTCAACGCCGCTTATGGTAAATTTTGCGGGGTTTGTGGGCTGTATGACTTGTACCGTCATGCCTTCGGGTATCTTGACTTGGACCGGCTTAGTGTATCCCAATGCCAGCACCAAATCCTTCCCCTGCAGCTTCACGTTATAACCCAGCCCTACTATCTCCATCTCCTTTGCAAAGCCTTTTGTCACACCCTCCACAGCGTTGGCCACCAACGTCCTTGAAAGACCGTGAAAGGCCCTTTGTTTCGGATTGTCCGAACGCATCTTTATATTGATGAGCCTGGCATTCGCATCGTACTCCGCCATCACTGCAGGATGAACGGTCTGAGAAAACTGCCCCTTAGGCCCCTTTACATTTACAGTACGTTGGTCTATTACAGTAACGTCCACACCCTTGGGGACGGCTATAGGTAACCTTCCTATACGAGACATAACAACTCACTCTCCTACCAAACAGTGCATATGATCTCTCCACCCACTTTGGCCTTACGGCACTCTCTGTCGCTCATGATGCCTTTGGGGGTGGATACAATGGCAACACCCACGCCTCCCATGACCTTTCCCAAGTCATCTACACCCGTGTACAACCTCCGCCCGGGTTTGCTCTCCCGCTTCAGTTGGCGTATGACCCTCTCTTTCTGATTGCCATACTTGAGGTAGACCCTGATGACGCCCTGACGGTTGTCTTCTATCTCCTTATAGTCCTTTATGAATCCTTCAGCCTTAAGGACTCTTGCCACCTCACACTTTGCGTTTGAGCGGGGTACGTCCACGCTTTCTTTTGCCCTCATGTTTGCGTTTCTAATGCGCGTCAACATATCTGCAATGGGGTCGGTCATCGTCATGGTATTCTCCTACCAGCTTGCCTTTCTGACTCCCGGTATTTCTCCCTTGGAGGCCAGGTTCCTGAAACAAATCCTGCATATCTGAAACTTGCGGTAATATGCCCTTCGCCTGCCGCAGAGTTGACAGCGGTTATACTTGCGCGTCTTGTACTTAGGTTCTCTTTTTGCCTTTACTAATAGAGCCTTTCTAGCCATATCCTTAGTCCCTAAACGGTGTCCCCAATATACGGAGCAGCTCCTTAGACCTTTCCTTCTGCTTGCCGCTAATTACTATAGTTATATCCATGCCCTGCACGAACTCCACGTCCTCCGGACTTATCTCGGGAAAGACCAACTGTTCATGTATGCCAAGGGTATAATTCCCGGCCTCGTCAAACCCCTTGGATGACAACCCCCTAAAGTCCTTTATCCTGGGCAGAGTTACGTTAACGAGTCTATCCAGAAACTCGTACATCCTAACGCCCCTCAAGGTTGCCTTGCAACCAATGGGGTTGCCTTTCCTGAGCTTAAATTCAGCTAAAGACTTCTTGGCCTTGGTGACCACGGGCTTCTGCCCTGTAATAAGCCCCAGTTGCTTTTGGGCGTCTTCAAGGCATTTCTTGTTCTCCAGGGCCTTGCCGACCCCCATATTTACCACTATTTTGGAGATCCTGGGTACCGCCATAACATTTTTGTAGCCGTACTTCTTGACCATTTCCGGAATGATCTTTTCTTTATAGAGCTTCAATAACCTAGCCATCCCTTATCCCTCGGTTCCTGCCGTTATTGCACGTCCACACTTATAACAGACCCGCATTTTCGATTTTCCTTTTTCTTGCTTAACGCGGGTCCTCACGCCCCTGTTATGCTTTGCGCAATTCTTGTTCGTACACACCACAAGTACATTGGACACCGCTATGGGGGCCTCTTTCTGCACCCTCCCGCCCTGTGGATTCTTCTGACTGGGACGAACGTGCCTATTGATATAGTTAATACCTTCCACCAAGACCCTGTTTTCTTTGGGAAAGACAGTCAGTATCTTTCCGGTCTTACCGGCCTCATTGCCTGTTATAACTTCTACTATGTCGTTCTTTACTACGTGCATATCGCGATCTCTTCTCTACACCACTTCCGGAGCCAGAGACAATATCTTCATAAATTTCTTCTGTCTCAATTCCCTTGCCACGGCACCAAAGATTCTGGTACCCTTAGGGTTACCGTCGTCGTCGATGATTACAACGGCATTCTTGTCAAACCGTAAAAACGAACCGTCTTCCCTGCCAATGTTATTCTTAGTACGTACCACCACACCCCTTACGACATCTCCCTTTTTTACCTCTCCTCCAGGTATGGCCTTCTTCACAGAGGCTACTATAATATCGCCAATTCCGGCATATCTCCTGGCAGAGCCGCCCAGCACCTTTATGCACATGACCCTCTTGGCACCCGTGTTATCGGCGACATCCAACTTTGTATATTCCATTATCATCTACGCAGTCTCCTCCAATACCCGCACCAGCCGCCAACGTTTGGTCTTGCTGAGAGGCCTTGTCTCCATAATCTCCACCGTATCGCCCACCTTTGCCTTATTCCCTTCATCGTGCGTCCTATATGCTGTAACATTCTTGACGTATTTACCGTAGCGTGGGTGTCTCCTCTGCCTTTCCACCTTTACAATAATGGTCTTATCCATCTTGTCGCTGCTGACTACGCCTATTACCCGTTTTCTGCGGCTCGTGTTTCTCATTGCTTCTTGGTCTCTCCGGAGTAGAGCCTCTTGTTGATACCCAGATCCATCTCTCTCAATATCGTTTTCGTCCTTGCTATTTTCTTTCTGGTCTTGGCGTATTGTGCGGAGTTCTTAAGCTCCCCTGCCTGCCATTGGATCCTGAGGTTCAACAGCTCCCTCTTACTCCCCTCCAATTCTGCCAGGATATCTTCACGCAATTTGGTCCTAATTTCCCCAGGTTTCATCACTAGACCCTCCTAGTTATCATCCTGACACTTACAGGGAGCTTGTGGGCCACACGGTTAAACGCCTGTCTTGCCATAGCCTCGGGTACGCCCCCGATCTCATAGATTACGGTGCCGGGCTTTACAACAGCAACCCAGAATTCCGGCTCACCTTTACCCTTTCCCATACGTGTCTCTATCGGCTTTGAGCTGACGGATTTTTGCGGGAAGACCCTGATAACCAGCTTCCCCTCCCTACCCAGGAAATGGCTTACCGCAACCCTGCCTGCCTCTAGCTGCTGTGCGGTAATCCAGCCGGGATCCATGCTCTGAAGACCGTATTCGCAAAAGGCCACAGTATGGCCCCTTGTGGCGTTACCCTTGATGCGTCTGCGCTGGGTCTTCCTAAACTTTACTCTCTTTGGCATCAGCCGCATAGCGACGTTTCTCCCCGGGGGCTAACTCCCCCTTGTATATCCAGACCTTCACGCCTATAGTCCCATAGGTGGTAAAGGCCTCGTGGAAACCGTAATCAATATCTGCCCTTAAGGTGTGGAGCGGAATTTTGCCCGTGCTAACAGACTCGGTCCTGGCTATCTCCGCCCCCCCCAGTCTTCCCGATATCTGAATCTTGAACCCCTCGGCACCTGCGTTCATAGACGTGTCCATCGCCTTTCTCAATGTCCTGCGGAAGGCGGCCCGTTTCATCAACTGCTCCACCACTGCTTCGGCAACAAGCTGGGCATTCAGCTCCGGCTTAGCCACTTCCTTTATCTTTATTGTTATCTGACGCCCAGTTAACCCCTCCAGTTCTTCTTTCAGCTTGTCTATACCCGAGCCCTTACGCCCAATAATAAGACCGGGACGGGCCGTATGAAGGGTAACTCTAGCCTCTTCTCTAGTCCTCTCTATGTGTACGGCCGGTATGCCCGCAAATTGATAGTTCTTCTTGATATATTTGCGGATTTTTTGGTCTTCTACCAGAAGCGTACCGAATTCCTTCTTGTTGGCATACCAGGTGGAACGCCAGTCCTCGGTTATACCTATCCTGAATCCTCTCGGATTGACCTTTTGGCCCATAACGTTCTCTCTCCCTATCGTTTGCCTTCGTCCGAAACAACCACGGTAATGTGACTGGTCCGACTCACCATCGGCGCCCCCATACCTCTGGGCCTGGCCCAGTGCCACTTGTGCATGGGTCCGCAATTCACCCTGGTCTCCTGTACCACAAGGGCATCCAGGTTCCCTCCCGCGGTCTCTTCCGCATTGGCCAGTGCAGACCTGAGTACCTTATCTATCACGTATGCAGCCCTCTTGCGAGTACCGCGAAGTATCTGCAAGGCATCGTTCACCGGTTTACCCTTTATAAGAGCAGCCACCAGCCTTGCCTTCTGCGGAGATATCTGTGCGTATCTATAAATTGCCTTTGCCTTCATCGCTACCGCCCAAGGGCCTTCATCTCTTTCTTCTTTATTCCACCATGACCTCTGAAGATGCGCGTGGGAGAAAACTCGCCTAGCTTGTGCCCAACCATATCTTCTGCAACGAAAAGTTTTTGAAATATCTTGCCGTTGTGGATAAGAAAAGTATGACCTACAAATTCAGGGACAACTGTACAGGACCTGGCCCAGGTCTTTATAGGCTCCTTCTGTCCAGAGTCCTTCTGTTTCATTACCTTATTCATAAGCTTTTCGTCTACACAGGGTCCCTTTTTTACCGAACGGCTCATGTCTTACGATACCTCATTTCTGCCTTCTGCGAATTATAAACTTGTTGCTTAACGCCCTTTTGTTTCTGGTCTTACCACCCTTGGAGAGTACGCCCGTCGGAGAGCAAGGCGGACGACCGCCGTGCGCTCTTCCCTCGCCACCGCCCATCGGGTGTGACACGGGGTTCATAGCTACCCCTCGCACATGGGACCTTATGCCCATATGCCGGCTCCTGCCAGCCTTGCCGATAACTACGTTAATATGGTCGGCATTTCCGATATGCCCTATTGTGGCCCTGCAGTCCTCGTGCACCTTGCGTATCTCACCGGACGGTAAGATTATATGGACATACCCGCCTTCCCTGGCCAGGAGACGGACCAGACTGCCTGCGGACCTTGACAACTGCCCGCCGTGACCTATCTCAAGTTCAACGTTGTGTATGTCCATTCCTAAAGGGATGTTCTTGAGCGGCATGGCGTTTCCTATCTTTGGCTCCACCTTTTCCCCGGAGGCAATGGCATCCCCTACCTTGAGCCCCTCCGGAGCAATGATGTACCTCTTTTCACCGTCTCTGTAGTGCAGAAGCGCTATCCTGGCAGACCTGTTGGGATCGTATTCTATAGAGGCCACCTTTGCCGGCACATCGTCCTTATTCCTCTTAAAGTCGATTATTCTGTATTGCCTCTTTGCCCCGCCACCCATACGTCTGGTAGTCATCCTACCCCGATTGTTCCTGCCTCCCGTTCTAGAGAGGGGTTCCAACAGGCTTCTTTCGGGTTTCTTCGAGGTTATCTCAGAAAAATCCAAGACACTGGCAAAACGTCTACCCGGAGATGTGGGTTTGTATTTTCTCATAATTATCCCGCTGTTAATACCCCAAGTCTATGGCGCCGCCTTCTTTGAGCGTTACCACGGCTTTCTTCCAAGTGTGAATCTTAGCCGGCCCAAACCGTGTCCTCTTGGGTTTGGTACGGTTATTCATAGTCCTTACTTCTTGTACCTTTACGTTAAAAAGCTTCTCCACTGCCTGCTTTACCTGTATCTTATTGGCCCTCCTATCCACCTCAAAGTGGTAGGCCTTATTCCTGTCTCTGTCTGAGACACTTTTTTCGGTATGTAAAGGTCTCTTTATGATTCTGTATATATCCAATGTCTCTTACCCAATATTACCAAACTCGGAACGAGTTATAAGAAGCTTGTTATACTTCAATACATCGTAGGCATTTAGCTGAGATGCCTTCATGACCTTCAACCTGGGGATATTCCTGGCAGACCTCCAGATTGTATGGTCGTTGTCATCTGCTACGACCAGGCAGCTTCCCTCTATGCCAAGTGTCTTTAGCAAACCTACCATTTTCTTTGTACTAGGTTTGTCAAACTCCAGTTTGTCTATAACCTTCACCTCTCTGTCCATCAGCTTGCCCAACAGGGCGGAATGAAGCGCCCGTTTCTTGGCCTTTCTGGGTATCTGGTATGAATAATCCCTAGGCTTGGGACCAAACACAACACCGCCTCCACGGAAAAGAGGAGACTGCAGTGTACCCGCCCGCGCCCTACCCGTGTGTTTCTGAGCCCAAGGCTTCTTTCCGGTGCCGACCACCTCTCCCTTGGTCTTGGTAGAGGCGGTACCAACCCTCTTGTTCGCCTCGTACATCAACACGGCCTCTTTGAGGAGGGCCTTATGCACCTCACCGCCGAATCTGGCCTCTTCCAGTTCCAGCTTCTCCACCTCTTTGCCCTTAGAATCATAGACTGCCAGCTCTATCACGACACGCGCCCTTCCTTAATGCTCCTTTTTATAACCACATACCCACCGTCCGCTCCCGGCACGGCCCCCTTCACCAAGAGCAGGTTCCGCTCCTTATCCACCTTTACCACCTCTAGGTTTTGGGCAGTCACCCTCCTCTGTCCGCCGTGGCCCGCCATCTTCAGCCCCTTCAATACCCTGCCGGGGAAGGTGTTGCTGCCGATGGACCCTACCGACCTGTGCTTGACGTGACCGTGGGTCCTGGGCTGTCCTTTAAACCCCCATCTCTTCATCGCCCCCTCAAATCCCTTACCCTTGCTGATGCCTACCACATCAACCTTTTTTATGTCTTCAAACATGTCCACCTTCAAGGCCTGACCTGCTTCAAGGGCTGGTTCTCCATTGTAAGCGACCTCGCGGATAAACCTTTTCGGACCTGTACCCGCCTTCTTTGCATGGCCAATGCGTGGCCTTGTAGCCCTCTTCTCCTTCATGCCGTCAAAACCCAGTTGAACGGCGAAGTAGCCGTCTCTTTCAGGAGTCTTTACCTGGAGGATGTCACACGGTCCCGCCTCAATGACTGTGACGGGAACCCGGGTACCGTCCTCGCGGAATATCTGAGTCTTTCCCAATTTCTTTCCGAGTAAACCATCAACCATTACGTTCTCTTCCCTTCTATAATAATATGGTGCCCTACACCTTTATCCTTATCTCTATGCCGGCGGGCATATTGAGCCTATTAAGCGCGTCTACCGTCTTGGCCGTTGGCTCTACTATATCAATAAGGCGCTTGTGCGTCCTGATCTCGAACTGCTCCCTGGACTTCTTGTCTACGTGGGGAGACCTAAGCACCGTATATCTTTCAATACGGGTTGGGAGCGGTACGGGTCCGGAGACCTTGGCGCCCGTTGTCTTTGCTGTCTCCACTATATCGGCCGCGGCCTGGTCCAAGACCTTATGGTCGTAGGCCTCCATACGTATTCTAATCTTTTGGTCTATTACCATATCTTGCCTGGGGAAAAAGTTCCTATGATACTCTTTTTTCTTTCTATGTCAACATCTAAGCGGTGCCTGCATAAACTTCCCTGGGTGCGGCCCTGTAATCAAAGGGTTCCATGACGTAACTCCCCCGGCCGCTGGTCGATGACCTGAGGGCGGTCGTGTAACCAAACATCTCCGCCAGCGGGACCAAGCCCTTGATTATCCTCACGCCGCTACTAACGCCCAACTCCTGTATTTCCGCCCTGCGTCCGTTAAGGTCTCCGAGGACGTCGCCTAAGTATATCTCGGGCACCGCCACCTCGACCTTCATTATAGGCTCCAATAACACTGAACCGGCCCGCTGCACACACTGCGTAAGGGCACGGGAAGCTGCGGTATAAAAGGCAAGGTCCGAGGAGTCGACAGGATGGTGAGAGCCGTCTATTAACGTAGCTTTTATGTTAATAAGTGGATAACCACTGGAAACGCCTCCCTGTGCAGAATCAACAATGGCGGCCGCGACTGACTTTATGTACTGCCTGGGGATGGCACCCCCGACAATCTTATTTTCAAATATCACCGGATGGGCATCTTTGCACGGCTCAAAGATTATGACCACATGGCCGTACTGACCATGGCCGCCCGTCTGCTGTATAAATTTTTCCTCTATCTCCACGGCCCTTGCAATCGTCTCTTTGTAAGCAACCTTGGGCGTACCTATGTTCGCATCCACCTTGAACTCGCTGAGCATGCGGTTCTTCAAGACGTCCAGATGCAACTCTCCCATACCGGACATTATAAGTTGCCCGGTCTCACTGTTCATGCGCGCAAGGAACGTCGGGTCTTCCTTCTTCAACCTCTCCAAGGCGTATACAAGTTTTTCCTTCTCCGCCTGAGTCTTCGGTTCGACGGCCATGGAAATGACCGTTTCAGGGAACCGTACCGGCTCGAGAAGTATCTGATTTTGACGGTCACAGAGGGTATCGCCGGTAACGGTGTCCTTCAGACCCACTACGGCCACTATATCACCCGCAACGGCCTCCTCTATCTGTTCGCGTTCGTTGGCATGCATCTTGTAAATACGGCTGACAAGCTCTACCTTATCCTTTCTGGAGTTATACACCCTTTGGCCCGTGCGTATCTTCCCGGAGTAAATGCGCAGGTAGTTGATGTCCCCGTGCTTGTCCGCGAATATCTTAAAGGCCAGAGCGGCGAGGGGATCGTCCACCGACGGTTTTCTGATTAACTTTCCTTCTTTTTGGGGATGGGTTCCGGTTATCGGAGGGACATCAAGCGGGGAAGGAAGGTAATTACAGACGGCGTCAAGGAGCATCTGCACTCCCTTATTCTTAAATGCGGAACCGCAGAGCACGGGGATAAATCTCAATGCGATGGTACCCTGGCGGATGGCCTTCTTTATATCCTCTTCCGTTATTGGTTCCTCCCTCAAATACTTTTCCATAAACCAATCCACTTCCTCTGCAATACGCTCAATCATTTCCTCTCTCAGCCTTGCCGCCTCCGGAAGGTATTCTTTCGGTACGTCAACGATCTCATAATTTTTGGTGGGGTCTTTCTTTGCCTCAGGGTCTTCGAACAGCCACGCCTTCATTCCTATAAGGTCTATACAGCCAATGAAGTCTCGTTCCTTACCAACGGGCATCTGTACAGGGATTGCCTTTGCGCGGAACTTTTCCTTTACATCTGCAACCACACGGAGGAAATCGGCGCCAGTCCGGTCGAGCTTGTTCACGAAACAGAGTTTGGGCACTTTATATTTGTCTGCCTGCCGCCACACGGTCTCTGATTGCGCCTGAACACCGGCTACCCCGCAGAATACACATATGGCGCCGTCCAGCACCCTGAGCGATCTTTCCACCTCTGCAGTAAAATCAACGTGGCCGGGAGTATCTATAATGTTTATCTGGCAATCGCCCCAGAAGCACGTGGTGGCCGCCGCCGTGATGGTTATGCCGCGTTTCTGCTCCTCCTCCATCCAGTCCATGGTGGCCGTACCCTCGTCCACCTCCCCCATCTTGTAGGCCCTGCCCGTATAAAAGAGAATCCTTTCCGTCAGGGTCGTCTTACCCGCATCTATGTGGGCGGTTATGCCGATGTTGCGCAGTTTGCTAATGTCTAATATCTTCTCCATCAAGTACTCCTTACCACGTGAAATGGGCGAAGGCCTTATTGGCCTCAGCCATCTTATGTGTGTTCTCCCTCTTTGTGTATGCCGCACCCTGCTTCCGACACCCATCCAACAGTTCGTCAGCCAGTCTCCTGTACATGGGACGACCTTTTTTGGCCTGTGCCGCCTGAATGATCCACCTCATGGCCAAAGACACCTGCCTCTTTCTGGGCACTTCTACGGGTACTTGATACGTAGCGCCGCCGATGCGCCTGGAACGAACCTCTACCAGTGGCTTCACGTTATTTATGGCCGCCTCGAAAACCTCTACAGACCCTTTGTCTTGGGCCTTCTCGCCTACGTAATCCATGGCGGCATAAAACACCCTCTCCGCCGTGCTCTTTTTCCCTTTCCTCATCAGGCAGTTTATAAACTTAGCCGCCAGTTTGCTGTTGTATCTTACGTCCGGCTTAAGAAAGACCTCTGTGCTTCTGTATTCAAGCGCCATTAAGAATCTCCCTACTTAGAACTCTTTGTGCCATATTTGGAACGCCCGCGATTCCTTCCCGTTACGCCGGCGGAATCTTGCGTACCCCGAACTATGTGGTATTTTACCCCCGGCAGGTCCCTGACCCTTCCACCTCTTACCAAGACTATGGAGTGTTCCTGTAGGTTGTGGCCCTCTCCAGGGATATAAGCAGTGATCTCTCTCCCGTTGGAGAGTCTCACCTTGGCCACCTTCCTGAGGGCGGAGTTGGGCTTCTTGGGTGTGCGCGTCATAACCTGCAAGCAAACACCCTTTCTCTGCGGACATGACCCCAGGTCCGGACTTTTGCTCCTTTTACCTACTCTCTTTCTTCCCTTTCGTACAAGTTGGTTTATCGTAGGTGTCATATGGATATACCCTCTCTAATCTCTCGTTGCACTCCCTAACCCCCCCTCGCTTAATTTTGCTCCACCTTTTTCACATCAAGCGCAGTAAGTCCCTTGAAGCCCGTGCCCGCAGGAACCAGGTGCCCCAGGATTACATTCTCTTTCAAGCCTACCAGCGGGTCTTTTTGCCCCTTGAGGGCGGCAAGCGTCAACACCTTGGTAGTCTCCTGGAAGCTGGCCGCAGATATGAAACTATCTGACTGCAGTGAGGCCTTGGTAATGCCCATAAGCATCGGTTTTGCCGTAACCGGTTTGCCCTTCGCCTCCCTGATGCGCTTGTTTTCTTCCCTAAACCTAACTTTTTCTATCACCTGCCCGGGCAGTAAATCAGTATCGCCGGAGTCATCTATGGTCACCTTACGAAGCATCTGAGCAATGATTATCTCTATATGCTTGTCGTCTATAGGGACGTTTTGTGACTTATAAACGTTCTGCACCTCTTTAAGCATGTACTGCTGCAGCTCCTCCTCACCGCAGATCCGCAGGATGTCCTGCAGCACCATCGGTCCTTCAACCAGCGGGTCGCCGGCCTTAACGCGGTCACTCCTATGGACCTTCAGATGTTTACCCCTGGGTACAAGGTGTTCTCGCTGAAGCTCCGAGACCTCGTCCTTAATGATGATAGTCCTCTTGCCGCGTCTCTTTTCACCCAGCTCTACCACACCGTCAATTTCACTGATAACGGCCGGGTCCTTCGGTTTTCTGGCCTCGAATATCTCGGTGACGCGGGGTAGACCTCCAGTAATGTCTTCTGTGCGCGTAATCTCTCGCGGCGTCTTGGCCAAAAGGTTTCCAATAACAATTGAATCACCCTCTTCCACCTCAATATACGCCTTTTCCGGAATAGGATAAGCGCTGAGAATCTTTCCCGTGTTATCTTCGATGATGATTTGAGGGTGGAGGTCTCCCTTGTGCTCTATGATGACCTTTCTCTTAACGCCTGTTGCAGTCTCTATCTCCGTGCGTACGGTTTTGTCTTCGACAATGTCCTCGAAGCGAATCTTTCCCGTGAACTCGGCCAAGATGGGTGTCATGTGCGGGTCCCATCTCGCAAGGGTCTGTTGGGCAGAGACCTTCTTCCCCTCTTCCACCATGATTGATGCACCCAGGGGAACTATATATTTATCAATTTGCCTACCCTTATCATCCACAAGCAAGAGCTCCCCATTGACCACCAGAGAAGCCAATTGACCCTGGGGGTTCTTTACCACTCTTAGGTTCTGGCCGAATTGAACGAAACCGGCCCGCTTGGCGGCGATCTCAGACTCTCCAACAGAGCGGGCAGCCGTACCACCTATGTGGAAAGTCCTCATGGTGAGCTGCGTACCTGGTTCTCCTATGGACTGGGCGGCAATTATGCCCACGGCCGTACCCTCTTCCACCAATTTGCCCCTGGACAAGTCCATTCCATAACACTTGGCGCACACGCCAAGAGGCATCTCGCAGGTTAGCGGCGAACGCACACGAATCTTTTCGTAACCAAGCGACTCTATACGCTTCGCCTTATCTTCGTCAATCAACTCATTTTCCTTTACAATCACATCGTCCTTCACCAAATCGACTATGTTGCTGCGCGCGACCCTCCCTGTTATTATCTTGCCCAGGGTGACCTCCACCTTCTCCCCACGGTAAATGGCGCTCTTAGTGATGCCTCCCAGAGTCCCGCAGTCTTCACCGGTAACTACGACGTTTTGTGCAACATCGGCCAGCTTTCTGGTAAGGTATCCGCTATCCGCCGTTTTAAGTGCAGTATCCGCAAGACCCTTTCTTGCACCGTGTGTGGAGCTGAAGTACTCAAGTACACCAAGACCCTCTCTAAAATTAGCCTTTATAGGTGCCTCAATTATGCGTCCAGAGGGTTTCGCCATAAGACCTCTCATGCCGGCCAACTGCCGTATCTGCTGCGTGCTGCCCCTTGCACCAGAGGCCGTCATCAGAAATACAGGGTTGAGGTATCGCTTGCCGTCACGAACATCGTTTTCCAGCTCTATGAGCATCTCCTCTGCGACAGTGTTGCTCGCATCGGTCCAGCAATCTATAACCTGATTGTATCGCTCACCTTCCGTGATGGAGCCTTTGCGATAAAATCCTTGAATCTTTTCCACTTCGGCCTCTGCCTTGGCCAATATTTCCTTTTTCTTTCTGGGCATCTTCAAATCACTTGCGGATAAAGATAGCCCTGCCTTCGTGCATTCCTTAAACCCAAGATCCTTAACGGCATCCAAGAGCTCGATTGTCTGCTCCCTGCCAAGCAGTTTATAACAGTCTTGTATAATCCTGTTCAAGCCCTTCTGGTTGAGATTAAAATTGTAAAAGGGAAGCGCTTCGGGCAATATGCAGTTGAAGATAACCCGCCCCACAGTAGTTTCTACGAACCCCTCCTTGGGTGTCTCGGCGCCGCCCGTGCCGACAACCTTCTTTTCTTTAGGCAGCCTTAACCGTATGTGGGTGTGCACCTTGACCTTTTTCTCGTCGTGCGCCAGCAGAACCTCGTCCGTGCACGAGAATGCCTTGGTCCGCCCATCTCCTCCGTCCTTTTGATCCTCTGCTATGAAGTGGGTAAGATAGGAACAACCCAGGACTATATCCTGTGAAGGGCTTATGATGGGCTCGCCGGAGGCCGGGGAAAATATATTGTTGGTGGACAGCATCAGCGTTATGGCCTCTATCTGGGCCTCGTAGGACAGGGGCAGATGAACGGCCATCTGGTCGCCATCGAAGTCGGCATTGAAACCTTTGCAGACCAGGGGATGAAGTTTTATGGCATTGCCTTCTATCAAAACGGGTTCAAAGGCCTGGATGCCGATCCTGTGAAGCGTTGGTGCTCTGTTCAAGAGCACTGGGTGGTGACGCACCACTTCTTCGAGGATGTCCCAGACGATTTCCTCCCTCTTGCTGAGTATCCTTTTAGCACTCTTTATCGTGTCGGCCTGCCCAATCTCCTTCAATCGCCGAATTATGAAGGGCTGAAACAACTCGAGGGCTATCTTCTTGGGAAGTCCTACCTGATGCAGTTTTAGTTCCGGACCTACTACTATCACGGAACGGGCCGAGTAATCAACCCGCTTGCCCAAGAGGTTCTCCCTGAAGCGGCCTTGCTTGCCCTTAATCATGTCTGTCAAGGATTTCAGGGGCCTATTATTGCTGCCCAGGACAGGACGCTTGGACCTCTCGTTGTCGAACAAGGCATCAACCGCCTGCTGCAGCATCCTCTTCTCGTTGCGGATTATTACTTCCGGTGCATTTAGATCCAACAGTTTTTTCAGACGGTTGTTACGATTTATAACCCTGCGATAGAGGTCGTTCAGGTCTGACGTGGCAAAATTGCCGCTCTCCAGCAGTACCAAAGGCCTAAGGTCGGGAGGTATCACAGGAATAATAGTCAGTACCATCCATTCAGGCTTATTGCCCGAATCTCTAACGGCCTCAACCAACTCCAGCCGTCTGACTATCTCCCTCTGGCGCTGCCGGGAGGCCGTCGTTCCAAGTTCCTCGCGAAGGTTTTTGGAAAGCTTGGACAGGTCTAATCTCTGAAGTAAGGTCCTAACGGTCTCCGCACCCATGCCGGCCTTGAAACTGTGCTCGCCGTACTTCTCCAGGCAATCCCTGTATTCCTCTTCACTGAGGAGCTGATGCTCATTAAGCGGGGTGTTACCCGGGTCAATTACCACATAGTCCTGAAAGTAAATAACCCTCTCGAGAGCGGTGGTCTTCATCCCCAACAAGGTGCCCAACCTCGACGGCATGGCCTTGAAGAACCATATATGGATTACGGGCGCGGCCAGGGTAATATGGCCCATCCTCTTTCGTCTCTCCCGGGAGTGTGTTATCTTCACCCCACAGCGGTCACATACAATGCCCTTGTGCTTTATACCCTTGTACTTGCCGCAAAAACATTCCCAGTTACGCTCCGGTCCAAAGATGCGTTCACAAAAGAGTCCGTCCTTTTCGGGCCTGTACGTGCGGTAGTTAACCGTCTCCGGCTTTTTAACCTCACCATAAGACCAGCTTCTTATGTCTTCAGGAGAGGCAAGACGTATATTTACGGCATCATATTCATTAACTTTTTCAAATAGTGCTTCCATACTGAACCTCTTTTTTGTGTATCTTATAATCCCTTCTTTTCCAGATGCAGATTAAGGCACAATCCCTGTACCTCTTTTGAAAGTACCTCAAACGAGGCTGGGGTGCCGGCCACCAGGATGTTTTCTCCCTTCACCATGGACTCGTATATCTTGGTTCTGCCCTCTACATCGTCACTCTTAACGGTAAGCAGTTCCTGTAGGTTGTAGGCTGCACCGTAGGCCTCTAAGGCCCAGACCTCCATCTCTCCAAACCTCTGCCCACCAAAGCGCGCCTTTCCTCCAAGAGGCTGCTGCGTTATCAGGGAATACGGACCGGTGGCGCGCGCATGGACCTTGTCATCTACCAGGTGATGAAGTTTCATCATGTACATATATCCAACAGTCACCTTCTGCTCAAAAGGCTCACCCGTGCGGCCGTCATATAGAGTTACCTTACCATCCGTGGGTAAACCGGCCTCTTTCAATGAATCCCTAATTTCTTCCTCCTCGGCGCCCTCGAAGACGGGCGTAACTGCCTGGAAACCTAAGTTCTTGGCGGCCCAGCCCAGATGTGTCTCCAATATCTGCCCTACGTTCATCCTGGAAGGAACACCCAGAGGATTCAGGAGTATCTCAACGGGGGTGCCGTCCTCGAGGAAAGGCATGTCCTCCTCCGGTAATACCTTGGCGATTACACCCTTGTTACCATGCCGTCCTGCCATCTTATCCCCCACAGACAACTTTCTCTTAGTGGCGAGGGAGACCTGAGCTACCTCCAACACCCCGCTGGGAAGTTCATCGCCCCTCTTCAGTTGGTTTGTCTTTCTGTCCCGCTCGTCCTTAAGGGCCTCAATCTTATCAAGGAGGGGGCGACAGATTGATACGGCGGCAGTCTTCGCCTTTTTATCGGAAAACCGTATATTTTCAACATTAAAGGCCTCTTCCAGCTCCAGGACGCGCTTCGAATGCATGCCGGGCCGCACATCAAACTCCTGCAGCGTCTGGCTGTCTACCAGGGGTTCCTTTACATCCTTCTGTACGGCCTGTATCATGGCGATAAATTCCCTGGAGATATCCCTGCCGTATTTAGACTCTATGTCGCTAATCTGTTGGTTTATCTTCTTTCGTTCGTCCTCTGACAGATAGGCCCTGCGAGAAAACCTCTGAATGCCTATCGCCGTACCATCTACGCCGGAGGGCACTTCCAGCGACTCGTTTCTCACGTCTTCACCCGCACGTCCAAAGATTGCGTAAAGGAGTTTTTCCTCGGGGGACAGTTCACTCCGGCTCTTGGGAGCAATCTTGCCCACCAATACGTCGCCTGGCCCAACCTTGGTACCCTCCAAAACTATTCCATGTTCATCCAGATTCTTTAGGGCCTTCTCAGGGACATTCGGTATATCCCTCGTGAACTCCTCCCGCCCCAATTTTGTCTCTCTGATTTCCGCCTCGAACCCCTCCCTGTGCACGGAGGTAAACACGTCATCCTTTAATAACTTCTCGCTTACGACTATAGCGTCCTCGAAGTTATATCCGTCCCAGGCAAGAAAGCCGACCAGCACGTTGCGCCCCAGACTCAGCTCGCCGTAGCAAGTGGCGGCGCCATCCGCTATAACCTGCCCTTTCTTTACCGCCTGACCTTCCTTGACTATCGGCCTCTGGTTTAGACAGGTACCCTCGTTGGAACCCACAAACTTCCTGAGATGATATTCATCATGGTCGTCAATAATGATACATGCGGCGTCAGCTTTTGTAACGGTGCCGGCCTTCCGGGCGCAGACTACCATGCTGGAGTTCTGCGCTACGATTTTCTCTATCCCCGTAGCCACGATGGGCGGTTCTGTCTTGAGAAGCGGTACGGCTTGGCGCTGCATGTTTGAACCCATAAGCGCACGGTTTGCGTCACTGTGTTCAAGGAATGGAATCAAACTGGCGGACACGCCGACCAACTGCTTGGGTGAAACGTCTACGTAGTCTACCTTTGGGGATTCCGTCACGCAGAAATCCCCGTTGTATCTAGAGAGCACCTCTTTGGCCAGCTCTACCCGTTTTCCATTCGAGCTGGTCAGGGCATCCATCGGCGCCAGGTACCTGCCCTCCTCCTCGTCGGCCCTGAGATACTCTATATCTCCAGTCAGTTTGCCGTTCTTGACCTTCTGGTAAGGAGTAACCAAGAACCCGTAAGAATCCACGGTTGCATATATGCTTAAAGACGCTATAAGACCAATATTTGTACCCTCAGGGGTTTCAATGGGACATATCCTGCCGTAGTGGGAGATGTGCACGTCCCTCACCTCAAAACCGGCCCTCTTACGGTTAAGTCCACCCGGACCCAAGGCGCTTAGACGTCTCTCGTGGGTAAGCTGCGCCAGGGGGTTGGTCTGGTCTAAGACTTGCGACAGCTCCCCGCGGCTGAAGAAATAGTCTATCGTTGACATGATTGTCTTGGAGTTAATCAACACCCTGGGCGTAAGCTGGTCGAGCTCCTTACCGCTCATCCTCTCTTGAACCGTTCTGCGCAGCTTGAGGAAACCCCTACGGAGCTCCTCCCCAACCAGTTCATCAATGGTACGCAGGCGTCGGTTGCCCAGGTGGTCAATGTCATCTACGGACGAGTCCTCGCCCTTACGTAGTTTTACGATATATTTAATAGAATTTACTATATCTTCCTTCTGCAGGGTCATCTCGTTTGCGTCGATATCCTGAGAGAATTTCCTGTTCAGTCGGAACCTGCCTACCGGGCCGAGTCTGTATCTCTTCGGGTCGAAAAACTTTTCATAAAAAAGCTGTTTCGCCTTGTCAAGTTGCTGAGGATTGCCGGGCCTGAACCTCGTGTAAAGCTTGAGCAGCGCCTCTTCATGTGAACCCGTCTTATCGTCTTGCAACGAGTTGAGCATCAGGGGGTCATCCACTTTCTTTACTATTTCCAACTCCTTTTGTCCCAGTTTAAGCAGCTCATCAATGACGGCCTCGGTAATCAAGGCGCCTGCCTTTAGCACAACCTCACCCGTCTTGGGGTCGAATACAGTCTGGGCAGAATAAGATTGCTTCAGCTTGGAGGGGCTGGACAGCTTGGCGGTCTCCGTCTCATAAAATAGTCGGATTATGTCCTCATTTCTTGAGAATTCCTCCCCTATCGCCCTCAAGAAACAGGTCGCCGGAAAACGTCCACTCTGGTCGATACGCACGTTAAGTACGTCTTTCTTACCAACCTCTATCTCCACCCAGCTTCCTCTCTCAGGTATTATCCTGCAGGAGTGTCTCCTTTTTTCGGCCTGCACCTCCTCCAGGAAATCTACGCCCGGCGATCGGTGGAGCTGTGTCACTATAACCCTTTCAGTACCGTTTATGATGAACTCTCCACCTCCTATCATAACCGGCATCTCACCTACATAAACCTCCTCCTCTACGCCCTCTCCCTTTTCCTTAAATGTGAGACGAAGCCGCAGCCTGAGTGGTCTTCCATACGTAAGACGAAGTTGCCGGCACTCCTCGGGACTATACCTGGGTTTGCTCAATTCATACTTAACGTACTCAAGTGTCGCCAACTCATCGTAGCTCTTAATGGGAAATATCTCACCGAGTATTGCCTCCAGCCCTCTATCCTTCCTCCTCGAGGCTGGGACATCGGCCTGCAGGAACCTCTCGTAGGCCTCGGTCTGTATCTGGGTAAGGTTAGGAACCTCTACCAGCTCTTCGGATTTCCCATAATTACGAACTTCCATAATTGCCTTCCTTAAGAAATTTACGCACTAACAAGGCTGCTTCTATTTTACTTCGACAGTAGCCCCAGCCTCTTCAAGCTCCTTCTTTATCTTCTGGGCGTCTTCTTTGGAAACTCCCTCTTTTACGGTCTTCGGCGCCTCGTCAACAAGGGTCTTCGCCTCCTTGAGGCCCAAGGTGGTGTGCACCCTAACCACCTTTATAACCTGAATCTTATTCGCTCCCGCAGCCTTTAGTATCACGTCAAAGGCGGTCTTCTCCTCCGCAGGAGCGGCGGCGGCAGCGCCTCCAGCCGGAGCGCCCGCCATTACAACGGGGGCTGCAGCCACAGCCTTCACATCAAACCTTTCCTCAAAGGCCTTTACCAGCTCAGAGGCCTCCAGCAGCGTAAGCCCACCCACCAGATCCAATATGTCGTTTACCTTCTTCGAATGGGCAGCTGCGCCCTCTTTCTTAACGGTCTCGACAGACATTTTTATCTAACCTCCCATCTCTCAACTAGCACTTTCTTTTTCTTTCTTTTCCCTTAAGGCATCAAGCACATCGCGCAATTTCTGTAACGGTGCCGATACCACCATTGCAAATCTTGTCATAGGCGACTGCATGAGCGTCACTATCTGTGCATAAAGCACCTGCTTGGATGGAAGTTTGGAAAGCTGCTCCATCTCAGATGGAGAAACCAGGCGGCCTTCCACTAATCCGCCTTTTATGCTCAAGACAGGAACCTTCTTACGCCACCCCACAAGTGTCTTAACCAGTGCTACCGGGTCGTCACCCCCGGCAACTATCGCCGTAGGACCACTCAAGAGCTCGGTCAGACCACCGTTACCCGCTCCCTTAAATGCCAACTTGGCCAGCGAATTCTTTACCACCTCAAGGTGCATCTTCTTTGCGTAAAGGTCCCTGCGCAAATCATTGGCATCAATAGCGCTTATCCCTTGATAGGCTACAATCACGCAATTATCTACGCCTTGATACCTTGTGGTCAATTCTTTAGCGATCAGCGTGTTTATCTTGTTCGCCATGGTTATCCTACACCCCTACCTTAATACCCGGGCTCATCGTCGAGGAGATTATCGTCTTTTGCACAAAGGTCCCTTTGGCAGAGGCAGGCCTGGACGCCAAAACGTGATTTATAAACGACTCTATATTTGCCACAAGGTCTTCCGTACTGAACGAGAGCTTCCCAATCAGGGCATGGACGTTGCCGCCCGCGTCGTTTCTATATTCTATTTTCCCCGCCTTGAACTCCTTTACGGCCTCTCCTATATTGTCGGTTACCGTACCGGACTTCGGCGACGGCATCTTTCCTTGCGGCCCCAACACCCTTCCGAGCTTACCTATCTGACGCATCATGTCCGGGGTGGCTATAGCCACATCAAAGTCCATCCAACCGGCCTCTACCTTTTTTACCAATTCCTCTACCCCGGTCTCTACGGCGCCAGCCTTTCTGGCCTCTTCAGCCTTTTCACCCTTGGCGAATACCACCACCCTGAGCTCTTTCCCTATCCCTTTCGGCAGCGAGATGGAGCCCCTCAACATCTGGTCTGAACGCTTCGGGTCTATGCTCAACTTCATCACTACCTCAACGCTCTCGTTGAACTTTGCCTTTGGAAAGTTTTTCAGCAGTTCAACGCCTTCCCTAAGTGAGTAGCTCTTCTCACCGTCATATAATTTTTTGCACTGTTCGTATCTCTTGCTTTTTTTCGCCATCTTCCTAGTCCACAACCTCCAAGCCCATGCTCCTGGCGGTACCTTCTATTATCCTCGCCGCCTGCTCAAGATCGGCGGTATTAAGGTCTTTAATCTTTGTCTTTGCCACCTCTCTTACCTGGTCTCTGGTGACGCTGCCGACCTTATCACGATTGGGAACTCCCGAACCCTTGGCTATTCCCGCTGCCTGCTTAAGCAGTACCGCAGCAGGTGGAGATTTCAGTATAAAGTCAAAGCTTTTGTCCTTATAAACGGTTATTTCTGCAGGGATAACAACCCCTTGACTGGCCTTGGTCTTCTCGTTGAATTGCGAGACGAAAAGACCGATGTTTACGCCGTGTTGTCCAAGGGCCGGCCCAACAGGGGGCGCAGGGGTGGCCTGTCCACCAGGAATCTGCAGCTTTATCTTTGTTAGAATTTCTTTTGCCATAACAGCAGTTAAACGGTTTCCACCTGCCAGTACTCAAGTTCCACCGGAGTTGCCCTACCGAATATGGTAAGTATGATTTTCACCCGGCCGCTGGTCTCAAGGATTTCTTCCACCGTCCCGTCAAAGTTCTCGAAGGGACCCTCCTTTATCCTTACCCTGTCCCCTTCCTTAAAGTGTATACTGGCCTTGGGCTTTTCCTCCTTGCGTTCCACCTCGGTGAGCATCTTTTCGACCTCGTAGTTGGCCATGGGCACGGGCTTCCTGTTACCTCCCACGAAGTCTCCCGTCCCCGACGTCTCTCTTATGAGATACCACACGTCGGACGGGATATTGCCCTGGTCATCCACCTCTATCGCGGTCATAATGTAGCCTGGATATATCTTTCTTTCGGTAATCCTCTTCTTCCCGCCTTTAATCTCAGACACCTTCTCCGTAGGCACCAATACCTTTGCGAGCTTGCCTTCAAGGCCCCCGATCCTTGCAGATTCTTCCAAAGCCTCTTTCACCTTCTCTTCTCTGTTGCTTTGAACTCTTAACACAAACCACTTCTTGGCCATAAAACACACCTTTGCAAAACTCTATTTTCCCGTACTGCAAAAACTCTGGACGAAGACCTGCACGCGGAAGGGTAAAAGTTTCGAGGCTTCAGAGCAGCAGCAACCTTTATACAAGCTACTACGCGAAAAACCTCTTCACAGAAATCCTATGAACCTCATTATCCTTGTTATCGCCCAGTCTACCCCAAAGATGTACGCGCCCAGGGCAATAAGCAAAATTATGACTACACCGGTGGAACCGACAAGCTCATCTCTAGTGGGCCAGGAGACCTTTTGGAGCTCTCCCTGGGTGTCTATGAGGAACTCAACCGCCTTCTTGCTGTTTGCATCCAGTCTGGCCAGCCCTGTCTCAAATCCGGTAGTGTGCACACCGATGAGGACGGCACAAACAAGAAAAAACATAACGGCAGACACCAAACCCCAGGTCAGCTTCGTTCCCACGAGGGGTATCTCCGCCCCTGGGTACACCTGCGGAAGCTCTATAAACGTCCCGTAAATGGCATACGCGGCAAAAAGTGCGAAGACACCAAGTGCGGCAGCCAGAAACACCCTGGCATGAACCCCTTGATTCTTTTTGTATGCCTCCATAGGCCCCTACTTCTTATTCTTCTACAAGATGGCAGGTCCGGAGGGACTCGAACCCCCAACAGCCGGATTTGGAGTCCGGTGCTCTACCAATTAGAGCTACGGACCTATACATTCCATGATATATTATTTCTTCTGTTCCTTGTGTTCCGTATGCTTGCGGCAGAAGCGGCAATACTTTTTAATCTCTAGACGGTCAGGTGCCCTCGCCTTCTTAGAGGTGCGGTAATTTCTGCCGGAACATTCTGAACACACCAGGGTGATGCTTTCACGCATGGCAGAAAACCTATTGCAACACTTTCGTAACTACGCCGGCGCCTACCGTTTTACCACCCTCACGGATAGCGAACCTAAGATTCTCCTCCATCGCAATGGGGGTAATCAGCTCTATTGTCAGCCGTACGTTATCCCCCGGCATGACCATGTCCGTACCCTTCGGCAGTGTGGCAACCCCCGTAACGTCGGTTGTCCTGAAGTAAAACTGGGGCCTGTAGCCATTGAAAAATGGGGTGTGTCTGCCGCCTTCTTCCTTGGTGAGGATATACACTTCGCCTTCAAATTTGGTGTGGGGAGTTATGCTGCCCGGCTTAGCCAACACCTGTCCCCTCTCAAGGTCCTCTTTTTCTATGCCCCTCAGGAGAATGCCCACATTATCCCCCGCCTGTCCCTCCTCCAGGGTCTTGTTGAACATCTCGACACCAGTGACTACCGTCTTTTTAGTCTGAGGGGACAATCCTACCACCTCTATTTCCTCACCCACCTTAACCTTGCCGCGATCTATCCTGCCGGTACCCACCGTACCACGGCCCTTTATGCTGAAAACGTCTTCTATAGACATAAGGAAAGGTTTCTCTATACTCCTTACAGGCTCCGGGATGCAGGTGTCCACTGCATCCATAAGTTGGTGGATAGGTCCGCACTTGGGACATTCCCTCTTTGCACATCCACAGTTAGAGGCCTCCAGCGCAGAACCCTTTATTATCGGAATCTTGTCTCCCGGAAACTTGTACTGATTCAGAAGCTCCCGCACCTCTACCTCTACAAGGTCCTGCAGTTCCTTGTCATCCAGGGCGTCAATCTTGTTCATAAACACCACAATTGCAGGCACGCCTACCTGTCTTGCCAGCAGTATGTGCTCGCGCGTCTGGGGCATAGGACCGTCGGGCGCACTCACCACCAAAATAGCGCCGTCCATCTGGGCGGCTCCCGTTATCATATTCTTGACGTAATCTGCGTGGCCGGGGCAGTCGACGTGGGCATAATGCCTCTTTGCAGTCTCATACTCCACGTGAGATATCGCTATGGTGATACCCCTTTCTTTCTCCTCAGGGGCCTTGTCAATAGTATCAAACGGCCTTTCCTTAGCCAGACCCAACTTGGCCAGTATATGGGTTATTACGGAGGTCAGGGTAGTTTTACCATGGTCCACGTGACCGATGGTACCGACGTTAATATGGGGTTTTGTCCTCTTAAATACTTCTTTTGCCATAGCTTACACTCTCCTTCGATCTAATAACCTCCAACCTGTTGGAGGAAAGTAGTGGAGCTGCTGATGGGATTTGAACCCATGACCTCGTCCTTACCAAGGACGTGCTCTACCCCTGAGCCACAGCAGCATAGTTGGAACAAGCAATTATATCAACTACTTTCAAAATGTACAGTAGTTATTTAAAAAAAATTTAAAAATAATAGCGGGCGATGGGAATCGAACCCACATAACTAGCTTGGAAGGCTAGAGCTCTACCATTGAGCTACGCCCGCACATGGTGGGGAGAGGAGGATTCGAACCTCCGAAGGCTACGCCAACAGATTTACAGTCTGTCCCCTTTGGCCACTCGGGAATCTCCCCTATGACGTAAGCCGTTTAAAACCAACACACCGGCACAGGCAGTCCATACTCTCAAAGGCTGTAAACCAAGGTGTGGAACAAAAGCTTTTCAACCCACCGTATACAACAAAATGGAGCTAGCGGCGGGATTTGAACCCACAACCTGCTGATTACAAGTCAGCTGCTCTGCCATTGAGCTACGCTAGCGCTTAAAACCCATAATTATATTAATCATAACAACATTTGCAAGGGGGAAAAATTCATTTTATCCGTTGGATAATTTGTGGTATATTACTTCGCCGGAATACGACTTAAACGGAGTGTTTAATGCATTTTACCCTAACCCTGGTCATAATCATTTTCGGTCATACGGCCCTCGCTTCCACAGAGGTCTTTTTCTCTCCGGCGGACAGCGCCAAAAAACGCCTCGTAACCGCCATACATGCGGCCGAGAATTCGTTGGATATAGCCACATTTCAGTTCACGTCCGTAGACGTCGCCGAGGCGCTCGTGGAGGCCAAGAACCGGGGCACTCGCATTCGAATCCTGGCGGACGAAAATGAATCTCAAAACGGGCAATCAGTCATCCCATTCTTACAAGGAGAGGGGCTAGATGTAAAATACATAAAGGGCCGTTTCGGCGGCGGCATGCATCACAGTTTTGTAATCGCCGACTCGAAGGCCGTATTTACCGGCTCTTACAATCTGACGGAATATTCCGATAAATTCAACTTTGAGAACGCCATCTTCACCGACGAACCTCGACTCGTAACCAAGTATCAGACTCAGTTCGATAAACTGTACGGAGAGCTCCTGGCGAAAATCCCTTCCCCGACAACTGAAACCGCCGTCACAGAAAAGGAACCAAGACATTTTATCGGACTGTCCATCTCCCATCTCGGGAAAATCTTGGGAGAAGATTCAATGCTGTCCGATTCCGACAAGAAGATGATGTGGGGTGCTTGCAGGAACCAATACGTCCGCGGGAAGGGTGAAATCGTTTCCAGTTCTGTTGACCCGCAGACGGGTCCAATGGTAGTCATAAGAGATGAGGGAGGAGTGCAGATAGAGATACTTTTAGATGCAGACGAGTCTGATAAAATCTCCAAGACATCGGGCGGCGAAGTGGTAAATTATACAGGCAGATTACTGGCTCATCCTGAAACTGCACACAGTTCCTTTAAGCTAGACAGAGGCGGCCTTAACTAAGGGAGGAAAAGGCATGTCCAGAAAGAATCCCACTTCTCCATTATTGATACCTCTGAAAAACACCAAAAAAACGTATAATAATGAAACAACCTGTTATTGCGAGTCCGCCTCAGGCGGAGAAGCAATCTCGTGTTGTTTGTTGGAAATTACTTATGGGATTGCTTCGTCGCTTTCACTCCTCGCAATGACGGTCTATTTTGCATCTTTCAGGGGTCTCTTATTATTTCTAACACTCTTTACTCTTTTCTGGCTGACCCCGCTGTCAGCACAAACAGGCAAGACCTCAGCCCAGGAAGATTTTGTGCATCTTCTAGCACATGCCGTTGAATCTATAAAACAAGGTAAGTACGATAACGCACTTGTCGCCTTTGACAAGGCCCTGGAGATCAAACCCGATGATTACAAGGCATGGGCACATAAGGCCCAGCTGCTCGACCAAATAGGGCGATACAAAGAGGCCGTAGAGGCATATGACAAGGCCACGAGCTTGAACCCCCTCTTCTACGAGGCGTGGATAAATAAGGGCCTGGCGCTGGTGCGGGTCCAGGAAAACCATGAAGAACAGGTAGAGGCGGCAATCAGTGCCTACGACAAGGCGATAGAGATTAGACCCCGCTCTTATCAGGCGTATCTCAACAAGGGCAATGCCCTCACCAGGCTGCGAAAATATGAAGAGGCGCTCAAGACATACGATAAGGCCATCGAGATAGACCCAAACCACCATGCGGCCTACACGGATAAGGGGCTTCTATTGGGCGACATGGGGAGAAATCAAGAGGCGATAGACACACTTGAAAGGGCTATCTGGATCAACCCCAAGTCATACTTCACCTGGACAAACATTGGGATGGCGTTGTTCCGAATGGGCCGGTACGAAGAGGCCGTCAAGACCTTTACAACCGCCTCGGAAATAAACCCCAAGGACTACGGCCCGCTGACCAACAAGGGTCTGGCACTGGTGCGGCTCGGTCGTTACGAGGAGGCACTAAAGGCATACGACAAGGCCCTTGAACTGCTGCCGACGTCGTACGAGACCTGGTACAATAAGGGTTTCCTTGCAATTGAACTGAACAAGTATGAAGAAGCCAACAGTGCCTTTGACAAGGCAGTGGAGATTCGCCCCGACTACCTGAAGGCATGGGTAAGTAAGGGCGACGTACTGTCTAGAATGAGCAGGGAAAAGGAGGCCAGAAATGCCTATGAAAAGGCCGCGGAGATTACACCGGATACGCCCGAGGCCTGGGTAAGCCAGGGTGACGCCCTATCACATATAGACAGACACGAAGATGCCCTGAAGGCCTTCAACAAGGCCGCCGCCATGGCACCCAACATATACGAGGCCTGGCTCGGCAAGGCAAATGAATTAATAAAACTCAACAGGTATCAGGAATCCCTCAGCGCCCTTAACCAGGCCGCCCAGCTCAGGCCAAATACATACGAGGTCTGGTACAACACCGGCACTGTGTGCATGCGCATTACAAAATATAATGATGCACTCAAGGCATTTGACAGGGCCTTACAGATAAACCCCGCTTCACAAGAAGCATGGTATAACAAGGCGCTGATACTCGGCGAGACCTTGGGCCAACCGGCAGACGCACTACTCGCCATTCAAAAGGCCACTTCCCTCGAGACCCAGTCAGCTCGGGCCTGGGACTACCAGGGTATCATACTCAGCGACCTGAAACGCTATGACCATGCCCTGCAGGCATTCCAGAAGGTCATTGAGATTGACCCAAACTTTTTCCCAGCCTGGCACAATATGGGCATGGCACTCGACTCTATGGGGAAAACGGCAGAGGCAATTGATGCGTACAAGAAATCCCTGCATATAAACCCAAGTTTCGACATCGCCTGGTACAACATGGCATCCGCCCAGGCGGCGCTTAAGGATAAGGATGGCGCACTCGATTCCTTAAGACATGCAATAGACCTGAACCCGCAGATGCGGGACTGGGCAAAGACCAATCCTGACTTCGCACCGTTCCTCAACGACCCGGACTTTGCAAGAATCCTGGGGCGGTGACACTTAGAAAGTTCTGAAAAAGCCTCTTAAAGTAAGTTGTCATTCTGAGCGAAGTGTGTAGCGTGGCAGTTTACTGCCACGTTGGACGTTGGAGCAAGCTCCAACGCTACATTCTTTCCGCCCAAGGTGGATGCGCCTCTGGCACAAATCCTGATGGTAGACAACGAAGTTTTACTTCGTTGAACACATCAACGACCATAAAGGTCGTTGTCTACCAGAGACGGCATTTTGTGTCGTAGGGACAGCCCTTGTAGCTGTCCGCGGACAGGGATAAACCCTGTCCCTACATCAAAATTACAATAAACAGGTGTGATAAATCGCACCCCTACAATCGAAATGTAATAGACGAAATACAAAGTTTTTCAGCTCTTAAACTGTATTTCTATAAAAAATCTGTGCGTACAACAGACATCAAATATATGCGTATGGCGGTGGAGAAGGCCAGGGAGGGTATGCTTAAGGGACAGACGCCTTTTGGGGCCATTATTGTCAAAAAGGGTCAGGTGCTTGTATGCGAACACAACACCGTCTGGAAGGACTGCGATATTACCGCCCATGCAGAGATGAGAGCCGTCAGGAGGGCCTGCAGGAAATTGAACACTATAGACCTAACAGGTGCTACACTTTATTCCACTTGCGAGCCGTGTCCCATGTGCCTCGGGGCTATACACTGGGCCGGGGTCTCAAGGGTGGTATTCGGCTGCCGGATAAGGGATGCAAAAAAGATGGGGTTCTCAGAGCTTACCGTTTCCGCCGCCAGACTGAAGTCCCTGGGAAACAGCCCTGTAAAGGTAACGGGTGGGGTACTCAGGGAAGAGTGCATTGATGTAATGAAGCTGTGGGAAAAACTCGGGGGCAGGCCTTATTAAAGATCGAGAATGTAACTGCTATCTGCCGCAGGCACAGCCTTGTATTTCAGGAAACTCATTGTAACCTCAATGCACCCCTAGGTAGGGCGCTCTTCTGCGCCTAATACTTCATTTATACGCGCCGTCAACTCCACCAACTCAATGGGTTTATTGATAACAAAGTCAACCCTCAAGTCTCCGTGTTTAAGTTTGTTCAGCGTCTCCCCCCAGGCGGTGATAATGCCCACCTTCGGCTTCTTATCCAACGTCTCTATCTCCCTTATTATATCCCAGCCGGATACCCCTGGCATGGCCAGGTCACATAAGACAAGATCGAAGTCCTCACTCTTTAACATATGTATGGCCTCTGCACCGTTGTCAACAGTCCTGGCAACCTGACCTTCTCTGGAGAGAAATCTGTTCATGAACCTACAAATAGCCTTCTCATCGTCCACAACCAGGATGCGAAGGCTCTTGGTTTTTATATATCGGGTAGGTCCGAGAGATACTACAGGACGCATTGTTTCCATTACCGTGTTTGGCCTCGGTGTAGGCATGCCGCTCTTTTCCATCCCGCTCTCCAAGTGCATCTTGCGCCTTGTGTTGAAATGACGCTGCAACCAAAACTCATAATCAATTAACCTTCTTCTCCTAAAGGACCGCTTCGATAACCAATGTCATTCTGAGCAAAGCAATCTGATTTTTGTAGCGTCAGGTCTCCGTACCTGACGTTTTTGAGTGCGTCCGATGCGGAGATCGGACGCTACATTCTTCGGTTGCTTCGCCCTTTCTATAGTGACAGCTATGAGAAGTTTTACAGAAACCCCTAATTATGAAAAAATAAGATCCCTCTACAACCGTCTTACTTAAGAACAGATATGTAAGGGGCTCTCCTTTGGAATATGAGAAACGCGAACACCTTTTTGAATAAAACAGAAGTGGTAGGAGGCCAGCAGCCCCCGGCCTGGCCTGCCTACCCGTTGATGTACCCCCTATACCGACAAGGGTTAGGTGGGATAAATGAAGAAGACAATTAGCGTGCCAAGCCGCGGGATTTTTGTGAGAAATATAGCGGTGAGTTATTCTAACACTTACTAATGAAGCTATCTATTAATATAACATATAGTTATATTAGACTGAGGGGAGGTCCCCATATCAGGCCTTTCGCAGTTGCAATTATTCTCAACCAAGACCAATCCTATTGGAAAATGCGACATTGCCTAATTCCTAGACAAAAACGAGGCCTAACTCGTGTCTATTTTCACGACATCTACTGGTAAGTAGAAAACCCATTTAGAGTTACATCTTGAGGCTGTTGTCAGACCACAAAAAGGATAAATAGACATAGCGGCAACATCATACTGGAATAAATCAGCCTCTGGCGTAACCCCGCCTTGCTCAAGACGACAACACGGTGTTAGGAAACTTTGTCAGGAACCTGTGCCTATTCAGTTTTACCGCCTTCGGACTGCTGTTCCTCTTTAGATATCCCTTCATCAGCATAAAGTATATCGAGAGTCACATTCTCAGCAAACTCGACAGCCTTATGTGTTTCCTTTCCGGCAAATCCGGCAACATCGCTTGCGGCCTCTTTAGTTTCCTTAACTGCCTCGTGCGCTGTCTCTTTAGCCTGTTCGGATGCCTCACCAGCTACGTCTTTAGCGCCCTCAACTGCGTCAGGTGGAGACCCGACGGCGTATTATTACACAAAATGCAGCGCTTCCACTGCGGATACGGTTAATTGCAATCAAACACGAGGACAGTTACTGCAACCAGAGTCCTGTACCTTGGATAAACGCGCCGGGAAGGATTCGAACCCTCGACCGTCGGATTAGAAATCCGATGCTCTATCCAGCTGAGCTACCGGCGCACCTTGTATCTTGTTGATTGGCGTTACCTTATCACATGCGCCATCACCCGTCAATCTCCAACCTGTGTTATAGGAAGAGAGCAGGCAGAACACGTCCAAAATCAGGTAAATTGGAATAAAGTGAAACAGCCAAATTCTAACGTAAAAAGGCGCGGCAACGGATTAGGTTGCCACGCCTAGATTTACGAAAATCCGCTGTGAGGGGATTATAAATCCGAAGATCCCTTAGACTGAGCTGCCAGCACGCGTGTAGCATATACTGGTCTTTGTTTACACATCTCAGTGGAGAATTTCTTCAGAGTCTTCGTACGGCGTAATCCTTCTGCCAAAGACTGCCAGTATTTTTCCTGTTATATAACCCGCAACAAGCGCCAGCACGATTGCTATACCGATGCCCTTGAGCTGGGCGCTCATGTTGATGCCGCTCACAACAAATACGGCTGCAGTCCCGCCAAAGAGGCCGGGCCAGCCGTGCAGGTTGGTAACGCCGCAGGTATCTATCCCCTTTACCAGTCCCTGGACCTTTGCCTGTATAACCGCAAAGCCGTAGGTGGATATAGTGCCGCCGAGTACGCCGATGATAAAGGCCATGTTGTGGGTGGCATGGTCACAGGTGGACCCGATCGCCACACCGCCCGCCAGCGCTGCGTTGGCCATATCGGCCATACATATCTTGCCTCTCAGGGCTACGGAGGCAAAGTAGGTGGCAATCGTGGCGCCGCAGAGGGACACCACTACGTTTACGGCCGTATACGGCACCTGCTCGGGCGTCACAAGTCCAGCACAAAAACTGGGCCAAAAGAGCCACAGCACCATGCTGCCCAGCATGGAAAACTGGTCGCTGGTAGAGTCGGATTCTACGGGTGTTTTGAACTCGCTCTCCGTGGTCATGGTCATGATTACACCCAGTCCAAACAAGGCCCCAAAGGCGTGGATGAGTATAGAACCGCCCGTGTCTATAAAACCGCCGTGGGGTATCAGCCCGAGGCCGCCCTCGAGGAGTATCCATTCGTTTACCATGTAGCATGGTGTAAAGAGTAAACCTAACAGCAGATACTGAGACATCTTCAATCTGCCCAGCGGTGCGCCGGCGCATATTAACAGACTTGCCGCCGCAAACTCCGCAAGGAGGAATCTGTCCACCTCTATCTTGGGTTCACCCAATATACCCATCCCGTTTATCTTTATGTACAGGGGTATTGCAATACTCACCAGGAGGTACGTAGCAGTCACCGCAGACAGTCCGTACCTCTTTACAAAGACCATCAAAAATCCGAAACCTACCATCAGCATGGCCATTACGTGGATGCCGCGGTTATACTTCTGTACATTCGTTATCGACTCCAGGGTGGTCCCGGCCCCTCCCTCAGCGCCCCAACTGTTACCGGAAAGGGCCGCCAGCACGGCCAATAAAATCGGTAAGATTAGCACCCATCGATACTTGTTCATGTTTCCTCCCCCCTCCCATGATTGATATTTCTTTGGTTACTGAAAAGAGCTTGAAGCAGCATCTGGATAAGCAAAACAGGCAGTAGCAGTGCAAAATGTTATCCTCTTGAAGAAAAATATCAAGTAAAATCTTTGCTTGGAGGAAAGAGGACTGCAGGTCTTTCGTCCGATGTAGGATTAATGAAACCTCTGAAAAAGTCTGCACCACTGTCATTCTGAGGGAGTGAAACGACCGAAGAATCTCGTATTTTGGAGATTCTTCGCTTCGCTCAGAATGACAACTTCCAACAAATTGGCTTTTGCAGAGGTCTCTTAATTTCAAAATAGAGTTTTTGGACCGGAACAAGGTGGGGTGGTCAGGGGGAACCGGTGTGGGTCTTTGGTCCCTGGGTCTTGACGAGCAGGTCAACCACCAACGCTGCCTCCTCGTTACCAAATCTGGCCATGGGGAATGTGTCCCGTGCTATGTTCTGCATCTTCTTGACGATCTCCTCCCAGCCGGCCTTATCATGGGTTTCCATAAGGATTTGTTCTCCAGGATGGCAGATAAGACATTTGACCACAAATATATTGCCGCCCGCATCTTCCTTGAGTACGTCCACCCTTTCGGATAGGAAGCGTGCGATTCGTTCGGAATCCTCTTCGGTTATGTAGCCGCCGGCATCCGAGCGCATGCGCTCCACCGTCTCCTTCCACTCCTCGGGGGTCTTATCCTTGAGCAGGATTCGGTTTATGGAGTGACAGAGTGTGCAGCGGTCTACAAACAGAAATCGAGCATCCTCGTAAGACTTTCTTTCGCTGGTTATGGCCTGAACTCGTTCCGGCCACGTGTTGATAATGTCGTTTACTATCTGCTGGGCCTCTTCGGGGCTGATCCACGCCGGGTTCTTATCCATCATCTCTTCCACTACGTCCCGCCATTCTTCTACAGGCCTGGGCGTGATAAAGACCCGTTTCAGTGTATGGCACTTGGAACACTTGACGTCAACCAAAAGGGGTCCACCTGTTGGTGACTGAGACGCCAGCGCCGCCGGCAGGACAAAGTGACAAAATAACACGATACCCAGCAATAGAGACCTACCCATTTCCCAAAAATCTCCTCTAGACCTATCGGGATTACCAGCGTTGTGGCAGCGCATATCGAAAATAATTATATTCCGAGACCTCTGAAAAACTCAATTTAATTACCATTTTAAGATGTAGTGGTCGAGCTTGCTCGACTTAATAGCGACAAACTTATGCAGAGCAAGCTCTGCCACTACAATCAGATAGGACGAATCCACTTTTGGGACGAGTCCGGTCAAACTTTAGTATCGAGATGAGAAAGACTCAGGGGGCAGCAGCCATAGGTTGTCCTTGAAAACTCTTGAAAACTATGTGCCGTTGCCTATAATCGCAGAGACGCGAGGCCGTGCGGAAAGAGAAAGTCGTGGAACGCCGGGGCGTAGCGCAGCCTGGTTTAGCGCGCCTGCCTTGGGAGCAGGAGGTCGGCAGTTCAAATCTGCCCGCCCCGACCATATTAGAGAACCCA
>Ga0156080_125_pt1 | contig 53160 bp, 42 predicted proteins | sample RifCSPlowO2_02_FD_107733 | JGI IMG/M metagenome (GOLD analysis project Ga0156080, IMG submission 107733) | Planctomycetes bacterium RIFCSPLOWO2_02_FULL_50_16
CGCGCTTTCGGTTAAGCTGAGGAGCAGACGTTCTACCATGACGTCCACCCTTTCCCTGTTTATTCTCCAGGAGTCGTTATACACGGAGCCCGGATCTGTTATTAACGCCACCCTGCTCGTTTTGACTCTGAGAGAGCCGGTTGACGGGGTATCGCCTTCTATCGCATCCAGGGGAGATATTAACCCTGGCGGTGTTACCAATAATGAAGCGCCGGCAGCTACTGCGCCCTTTACGAACCGTCTCCTGCTGATCTTTTCGTCCATGCCTCTTGTCACTTTTCTGAAGACCTCTGCAAACCCCTGTGTTTTTGTCTACCACGCTCTAATAATAATGTAAGGGTTACGACATTGCACCCCCATATTTTAGACCTGATGGGCAAAAATACAAGGTATTGTAGAGGGCTCGATTTTATCTCCATAGGAGACTTCTGAAAAGCCTTCTAATACCATTGTTGTCATTCTGAGCGAAGCGAAGAACCTGTTTTGTAGCGTGCCAGCTTGTCTGTCCGCCTAAGGCGGATTAAACGTGCGAGGTAAACTCGCACGCTACATCAGAGATTTCCCTCGGGGGGAGGGGCAGGGTGGGGATGATTGCCAGCACAGGCGTATTTGCTTAAGATGGATGGACTTAGGAGGTTGGGGTGACACCTTCTCCCTAACCCTTTCTGTAGAGGGGGGAGATTGGGGCAATATATAACACTTTCTCAGAGGTCTTTAGGTTTCCGTAAACAAAAACCTCAAAAAAAATTTAAATATTTTTATTGACACAGGCTGTATTTGGTGTAAACTCCCTGCAACATCACTAAGGCAAAGCACTCCATGACGGCAGGAATAAATGACGACAACGGCAGAGATGTAATGCCCAAATAAAGGTTGAGAGGGAGAGATTTGATGTTTCAGCGAAAGGAGGGCAGTATGCGTTTTGGGAGCTTGTTAATTGCCTGTATGCTAGCTTGTACCGTATTTTTATTTAAGCCCCCGCAGGTTAACGCAGACCAGCTTACCGACACCGAGGTTGGTCAGTTTCGTGCGTTGCTAGAGGAACAAAAGCTTGCGAAAGAGGCTCCGGCAGGGGCCCTTAGCGACGAAGAGGCCGGTGCGGTTCGCGGTTTCCTCGACCAGTTCAAGGGTATAACCTTTGGCGGCTTTGTGGAAAACTTTTACCAGTATGAAAGTGTCGACACGCCCGCGGGCGATAACAATGCCATCAGCCCGAAGGTGTTTGACAGACAGACACAGTCTTTTACGGTAAACAACATCGAGCTGTGGCTCTACAAAGAGGTGCCGAACCCCGGCGACATCGGATTCAAGATAACCCTGAACTGGGGTGACCAGGCCAGGCGTCTGACGTTCGTTGGGCCTGTCTATGATGACGCGCATAATCAGCCTATCGGCGGGGTAGCGCCCATAGCCGGACAGACCGGTGGTAGGCAGGCGACCTTTTCCGAGGCTTATGTCCTGTGGAATATTCCTATAGGAAAGGGTATTACCGCTAAGTTCGGTAAGTTTGCCACATGGGTAGGCTATGAGGTGTGGGAGTCGGGATGGAACCCCAACTTCTCGCGTTCCTATCTCTATGGCTGGGGTATTCCCTTCACCAACACGGGTCTCGGCCTGAATTATCCGGTGACGGACAGGTTTACCGTTGACTACTACCTTACGAACACCTCTGATACGTTCGTCAACAATAACCAAAGCTATACCCACGGTACGCAGTTGAACTACGCCGTGCCTGATTTCCTTATCTTCAAGGACATGAACCTCCACTTCGACGGTCTGTGGGGACCTGAGAACCCGCGCACCAGCACTTCAAATGGAGAGAGTAAGTGGACCTCCAGGTACGACGCCAGCATAGCGTTCTCACCGATGGAGAAGTGGACCCTTGTCACCAACGGAAACTACAGCCACAACGCCAGTGGATATTTGCAGCCGAGCGGTCGCACTTTATCTAGCGGCCAGACATGGGGCGTGGCGCAGTACATCATCTACCAGCACAGCGAGAGGATAGGCGCAGCCGTTAGAGGCGAGTACTTCTGGAATGAGGATAACATGGCGGCTATGATCTTCCGTCCACCTGGTTTTGAAGGTTCTCTTGACGGAGCTACTGGTAGTGCTATTCCAGGTTCGCTTGCGGAGATTACCGCCACTCTGAATGTGAGGGTGAAGGAGAAGCTTCTCCTCAGACCTGAGTTCCGTTACGACATAATTGTTGATACGCCTAACGCAACTTCCCAGCAATGGGGTAAATACGGCGAGAAAGAGAATACGACTTTCTCGTTCTCAACGGTCTATGAGTTCTAGGTTGTATTTTGTTTGCAGTTAGTTACGGCCTCCTTGTGGCTGCTGGGCCTTTTCGTGGTCCAGCAGCCACAGTTTTTAAAAAACGCAGCTGTGTCAAAGCAAGGGTGCCGCAGGGCTTAAGCCCTGCGGGCTGTCCGCCAGTACAGGGACGAGCCCTGTCCCTACAAAAGATTTTTTGTAGGGACGGCCTTTATGATTATCCGTTTGGGTAGAGAAGCGGTAGACAACGAGGTAACACTTTGTTGAAGAAATCAACGCCCGTGAAGGTTGTTATCTACCAAATGGCGGCGCATGGAGACGTACCCTATATAATTTGATTACTACAGAATTTGGGTGGCATTGTCATGATTAATCCCTTCTTACTTGCCCTTCTTTTTTCTGTATCATCTCTCTTTTTCTCCTCCTCATTTGCAGTCAATGCGCTGGCGGAAGACACGCACAATAAATCGCTCTACTCCGGTAACGTTCCCCTCGTTGCGCCATTCCAGGACGAAGAAGAAGATTTCAGTATAATTGACGGCTTTGAGCGCGGTATGCATGAAATTGGGATAAGCGGCGGCGGTAGTTTTTCCTGGGAAAGTCCACGGGTATATACCTTCACTCTCCTGCCAAAATATGGTTGGATACTGGAAACCTTTGACAAGCCCAAGGGTGCCGTTGAATTTGAGGTGGAACCGTTTGTCAGCGGACTTAAGGAGCCTTCTGAGTACAGTTATGAAGTGGGCGCTACAATGATGATAGGCTACAATTTTGAGACAGGCACAAAATGGGTGCCCTTTGTTCACGCAGGCGGGGGGCCGATGTACTCCGGCATAAGTACCGGCGGTTTGGATTATGTCAGAAACCTTGAGAAGACACAGGGAACGATATCCGAGCAGGAGAGGGTCAAGAAACTGTTAAAGACGAACCTTAACGCCATAGCGCAGATGGGTTTCGGAGTAAAGTATTTTTTCAAGGAGAGGACCTCTTTTAATAGCGAATTCCGCTGGCGGCACATCTCTAACCCTGCCACACATGACGACCTTGGCATTGACTCCATGTTCTTCCTCTTCGGAATGTCTGTTTTCCACTAAGCAGATCTTTATCCTTCATCCCGACATCGGACGGGTAGCTGCTTGCAGTGACACTGCCGGTCTAATCAGGGACTTGACACTAAAGCTGACACTTGGTATCTTTAAGCCTTCCCGACGATGCGCTTTGTTTTACGTTCGCAAATAAAACAGATTATGGGGCCGTAGCTCAATTTGGTTAGAGTACCAGACTGTCGATCTGGTGGTTGCGGGTTCGAGTCCCGTCGGCCTCGCCATTCTATTACCCTTTGCCAGCCAAGGATTTTGAGACCTAAAATCCTTGGCTTTTTGTTTTATGATTGAGTGGAAATCTCCAAGAAAGTCAATTTAATTGCCTTTTCAAGTTGTAGCGGTCGAGCTTGCTCGACTTAAAAGAGACAAACTTGCGCAGAGCAAGCTCTGCCACTACAATCGGATAGGATGAATCCATTTTGAATGAAGTGTTTCCATTCAAGGTGGATTAGGGGGTTATTAGCTGCCTAAATGACTTTTGTAGATGTCTCGAATGGTAGTTGATAACGGGCATTGGCAGCAATCGTCTCAACCAGTAACTTTGTGCTTGACAGGGGGATGTGCAAAAATATAAAGTTGTTTTTAATATGCAGAGTAATCTGGGGAGAGAAGCTGACATTCGGTTGTTTCAAATAATACGCACGTGATAGAGGGTTATACTATTGAAAGAGATTCCACAACATTTGCAGGCCCGAAGTGGTGTAAATGCCGTGTCCAGCGCCGATAGAGCGGCATACAATCCGCGAAATAACGCTGATCCGGCAGACGCACAGCAGGATGCGCCTCTTTCTGCCGACCTGTCACCATACGACATCGTGAAACTTGCAAGGCATCCCCTCAGGCCCATGACCTCCGACTATATCAATCTGATGTTTGACGATTTTATGGAGCTTCACGGGGACAGGCGCTTTGGCGACGACAAGGCGATAATCACGGGTTTTGCCAGGCTTGGTCAAAACAGGGTGATGCTCATAGGTCAACAAAAAGGCAAAAATACCAGGGAACGAATCCTGTGTAACTTCGGTATGCCCAACCCCGAGGGCTATAGGAAGGCCCTCTTGAAGATGAAACTCGCAGAAAGATTGAAGCTCCCCATCGTTACGCTCATTGATACACCGGGCGCAAACCCGGACATAGGCGCAGAGGAAAGGGGACAGGCATACGCCATAGCGGAAAACATCTACCAGATGATAGGGCTGAAGACGCCGATAGTAAACGTGGTGATAGGTGAAGGCGGCAGCGGTGGCGCGCTTGGAATAGGTGTGGGAGACAGGTTTGCGATCATGGAATATGCCTATTGTTCCGTCATATCTCCCGAGGGTTGTGCTGCCATCCTCTGGAAGGATGCAAGTCACGCCCCCCTTGCTGCCGAGGCATTGAAGTTGACGGCAAAGGAACTCCTTAGGCTTGAGATTGTAGACGACATCATACCTGAACCCCCCGGTGCGGCCCATACCTCACCCAGAGAGGCCGCTGCGACATTGAAGAAGGCGCTTCAGAGATATCTAAAGGAAGTCACCGACACACCCCTCGATATTCTGTTGGACAAACGCTACGGCAAGTATCGCAGGATGGGCAAATTCTTCGAGCAGCAGCCCCAACAGGCTGAGTAGTAAAAACACTCAGTAATTGTCATATATTCAGTCCAGTGAACTACTCCCCGGTTTTTATTTGGTTCATGTCGGCTTCCTAATTTGTTTTGCTTCCGGCACTGAGACATCTGGAAAATGCAAATTCTTGGAATCCATTGACTGTGTCAATGGGCATTTAAGACACACCCCTTTCTCCCCTCTTAAAAGAGGGGGGACGGGGGTGTGTATCCCAGCGATCCACCTTAGGCGGACTGGACTCCGTAAAGAGATACTTTTGCAGAGGTCTCGCACTGTGCATCGCAGCAAATTTATACGTGTATGGAGGGTATGATATGTATCATGGGAAGGTATCGGCTGGTATTGCAAGGGGTTTGAAAGAGCTGAAACGCCGGATTAGAAAGGCGGAGATTCCGCCCTCGGCACTCGATGAGTCAATTAATATTGCAACGTGGAACATACGTGAGTTCGGCAAGAAGGTAAGAAAAGAAGCATCCATTCATTATATTGCAGAGATACTGGGTCAATTTGACCTAGTTGCTATTACGGAACTTCGCGACAACCTCTCGGATTTTTCCAAGGTTATGAAGATACTCGGACCTTATTGGCAGGCTGTCTACTCCGATTACATCATGGACGCAGGAGGAAACCGGGAGAGGATGGCCTATTTGTACGATAAGCGGGCTGTCAGCTTCACGGGGCTTGCGTCTGAATTAGACGCCCCAAGGAAAAAGAATAAGGCAACGGGCGAATATCTTCCTGAGTTCTCGTGGTGGAGAAGTCCCTTCATAGCGTCCTTTAGAGCCGGCAGCTTTGATTTCATCCTTATCACCGCACATATTCGTTGGGGGTCTGACGAGAAGGCCAGGATAAAACCGCTGGAATTACTTGCGGAATGTATTGACCGCAAGAAAAAAGAGAAACACGAGGCGGACAAAGACATTATCCTGATGGGCGATTTCAATATCCCAAGAGTGGACGATGATTTGTACAAGGCCGTAACGAGCAAAGGACTCAGGGTTCCAAGTGCCATTCTCGGAAAGAGCCACGGTTCCAACCTTGCCAAGGACAAACGCTATGACCAGATACTGCACTATCCATCATATACAAAATGTTTTACTGACAACGCCGGAGTTTTAGATTTCTATACCGGTGGGGTTGCCGAATTATATCCGGGAGAGAAATTGTCTAAGGAGAAATTTACCTACGAGCTGTCAGATCACCTTCCCCTGTGGATTCAATTAAATGTTGACATAGAGGAGGAGCAGTTGGACCAGATAATACGACAGTAGCAACACAACGCCGTCACGGACCGGTGCAAATAGAACCGTAGGGTGCGTCTTGCCGCAGTTTATCTCTTTATAATCCATGCCTGAATAGTAACGGTAGACAACGAAATTTATTTCGTTGATGCGATGGTGGGCCCGGTAATTTTATTAATCTTCTTTAGTTGGTAGGGTACATCTTGACGCACCATATTTAACGAAAGGGTGTGGCGCACCAGCTTGCGTGGCACTAAATAAAATCCTTTCACAGCCATACTAGATAAAAACAACAAAATAATATGTTTTTGCTTCCTACTTACTAACGGATTATCTGTCTCTGGGGATGGATTTTCAACAGAAAATCTGCGCACAGGCGCAAACATTATTGTAGGGGCAATCCGCCTCAGGCGGACGGTTGCCCGAAATTGTTGGGCAGGCACAAGACCTTCCCCTACGAATTTTGGGGTTGAGGGTGGGGCAGCCAATACCCATTCCAGGGTTTGCACCTTAAGATGGTGAGGCATACCTCGTGGGGGTAACCTCTATGGTTGCCCATGGAAATTGCCATTTGAGCAGGCACGGGAATTTGCCCCTACATTTCTTGTTTCTCAAAGGTGCATGGTTACGGGACTTAGAAATTGTTATAAAATTATAGAATATTGTTTTAATTTGGAGTTGACAAAGGTTAGAAATAGTGTACAGTGCTCCTTACCCCTCAGGTTTTAGAGAAACCTTCTGGGGAGTATGGTCGTAATGCCTAAGAGCTTGTGAGTCTTAGGCTTACAGTGCCATAGATTTATCTATTGACACCCTTGGATAAAGTAATATAATTTATTACAGAGACGTGAAGGGTGTCTCTAGTTAATATTGCTCTTTAAAAATTTGACAGCATAATGTTGCAGCGAAGAGCCCCTATGATTGGACCCTGTCCGCCGTAGGCGGACGGAGTAGATATTTTCTATGGAGGGTTTGATCTTGGCTCAGAACGAACGCTGGCGGCGTGGATTAGGCATGCAAGTCGAGCGAGGACTTTTCCCGTAAGGGAAAAGAGCCGAGCGGCAAAAGGGTGAGTAATGCACGGATAACCTGCCTCTGGGAGGGGGATAACGGCGCCCGCAAGGGCTTTACCGAAAGGGCCGCTAATACCCCATAACGTCACTGGTTGCATGACTGGTGACCAAATGTGTCCACTTCGGTGGATTCTCGTCCAGAGAGGGGTCCGTGTCCCATCAGCTAGTTGGTAGGGTAACGGCCTACCAAGGCGATGACGGGTAGCCGGTCTGAGAGGATGGTCGGCCACATTGGGACTGAGACACTGCCCAAACTCCTACGGGAGGCTGCAGTCGAGGATATTTCGCAATGCTCGCAAGGGTGACGAAGCGACGCCGCGTGGGGGAGGAAGGCCTTCGGGTTGTAAACCCCTGTCAGAAGCCAGGAAGTGCAGGGTGTGAATAGCGCCCTGCTTGACTACAGCTTCAGAGGAAGCCATGGCTAACTCTGTGCCAGCAGCCGCGGTAATACAGAGATGGCAAGCGTTGTTCGGAATCATTGGGCGTAAAGCGCACGCAGGCGGCCCCATAAGTCGGGTGTGAAATCCCCTGGCTCACCCAGGGAACTGCATTCGATACTGTGGGGCTTGAGGACAGGAGGGGAGAGTGGAACTTCTGGTGGAGCGGTGAAATGCGTAGATATCAGAAGGAACACCGGTGGCGAAAGCGGCTCTCTGGTCTGTCCCTGACGCTGAGGTGCGAAAGCTAGGGGAGCAAACGGGATTAGATACCCCGGTAGTCCTAGCCGTAAACGATGGGCACTAAGTAGGGGGCTAAAACCTCCCTGCCGAAGCTAACGCATTAAGTGCCCCGCCTGGGGAGTACGGTCGCAAGACTAAAACTCAAAAGAATTGACGGGGGCTCGCACAAGCGGTGGAGCATGTGGCTTAATTCGATGCAACGCGAAGAACCTTACCGGGGCTTGACATGGTGGAAGTAGGAACCCGAAAGGGGGACCAACGGTATCCAATCCGTAACCATCACAGGTGCTGCATGGCTGTCGTCAGCTCGTGCCGTGAGGCGTCGGGTTAAGTCCTCTAACGAGCGAAACCCTTATCTCTAGTTGCCAGCGGGTCACGCCGGGAACTCTAGAGAGACTGCCGTCGTCAAGACGGAGGAAGGTGGGGATGACGTCAAGTCATCATGGCCTTTATGCCCCGGGCTGCACACGTGCTACAATGGTCGGTACAAAGGGATGCGAAACTGCAAAGTGAAGCGAAACCCAGAAAGCTGGCCCCAGTTCAGATCGGAGGCTGAAACTCGCCTCCGTGAAGTCGGAATCGCTAGTAATCGCGGATCAGCTACGCCGCGGTGAATATGTTCCCGAGCCTTGTACACACCGCCCGTCAAGCCACCCAAGCAGGGTGTACCAGAAATCGCTGACCCAACCCGCAAGGGAGGGAGGCGCTGAAGGTACGTCTTGTGAGGAGGACTAAGTCGTAACAAGGTAGCCGTAGGAGAACCTGCGGCTGGATCACCTCCTTTCTAAGGACAACGTAAAAAGGCACTTCCTGCACATTATGCTGCTCAATCTTGTTGGTAGCTATTGACCCAATTATGGGCCAAGCTGCACATAGTTGGGCCTATAGCTCAGTTGGCTAGAGCGTTCCCCTGATAAGGGAAAGGTCAGTGGTTCGACTCCACTTAGGCCCATTTGAGGTCCCTTTCGGGGATGTAGCTCAACTGGGAGAGCGCGGCCTTTGCAAGGCTGAGGTTGGCGGTTCGACCCCGCTCATCTCCACCAACAATATATTGCTCTTTGACAATTGGAATAGCGGAAAAGGTGGCAAGTACACCATTAAGCTTTTGGGTAGCTAAGCTACTAAGGGTTCATGGTGGATGTCTTGGTGCCAAGAGCCGATGAAGGACGCAGTAGGTTGCGATAAGCTTCGGGTAGCTGCCAAACGAGCTTTGACCCGGAGATCTCCGAATGGGGCAACCCATCTGGGTTAATACCCAGATATTGATACCTGAATACATAGGGTATCAAGGGCAACGGAGGGAAGTGAAACATCTCAGTACCTCCAGGAAAGGAAAGAAATTATCGACTTCCCCAGTAGCGGCGAGCGAAAAGGAAAGAGCCCAAACCCGACGTGCGTAAAAGCCCTTGTGCATTGCATGTCGGGGGTTGTGGGAATCGTGTGGACGGTAACAAGGAACCGTCCGGAGAGTTACAAAGGCCAACGTTAGCCGAACAGGCAGGAAAGCCTGGCCGCAGAGGGTGATAGCCCTGTAGGCGAAAGTGTTGACTCTCTCTATCGATTTCCCAAGTAACGCGGGACCCGTGAAATCCTGTGTGAATTAGGGAGGACCACCTCCTAAGGCTAAGTACTCCTTGGCAACCGATAGTGGACAAGTAGCGCGAGCGAAAGATGAAAAGAACCCCTGTTAGGGGAGTGAAATAGAACCTGAAACCATGTACCTACAAGCGGTGGGAGCACTATGATGCACCTTCGGGTGCATAATGTGTGACCGCGTGCCTTTTGCATAATGAACCGGCGAGTTGCTGTGTACTGCTTGGTTAAGTGTTAACAGACACGAAGCCGTAGCGAAAGCGAGCGTTAAAAGCGCGAATTGGTAGTGCGCAGCAGACACGAAACCAGGTGATCTACCCTTGGCCAGGATGAAGCGGATGTAAAAATCTGTGGAGGTCCGAACCCGTCAACGTTGAAAAGTTGTGGGATGAGCTGAGGGTAGGAGCAAAAGACCAATCAAACCTGGTGATAGCTTGTTCTCCTCGAAATAGCTTTAGGGCTAGCCTTACGCGTTTTCGGATGGGGGTAGAGCACTGAATGGACTCTGGGGCCCACCAGGCTACCAAATCCAATCAAACTCCGAATACTATCCGATTTAGCGTAGGAGTCAGACTTGGGGGATAAACTCCTGAGTCGAGAGGGAAACAGCCCAGATCGCCAGCTAAGGCCCCGAAAATAGGCTAAGTGAAAAAGGAAGTGAGAGTACTAAGACAGCTAGGATGTTGGCTTAGAAGCAGCCATCATTTAAAAAGTGCGTAACAGCTTACTAGCCGAGTGCTTTTGCGCCGAAGATGAACGGGACTAAAGCCTATTGCCGAAGCTGCGGACCCGCGCCCTGCGCGGGTGGTAGAGGAGCGTTCTACGATAGATTGAAGGGAGACCGTGAGGACTCCTGGACGATGTAGAAGTGAGAATGTCGGTACGAGTAGCGATAATATGAGTGAGAATCTCATTCGCCGAAAGCCTACGGTTTCCTGGGGAAGGTAAATCCGCCCAGGGTTAGCCGGAACCTAAGTTGAGGCCGAAAGGCGTAGACGATGGACAACGGGTCAACAATCCCGTGCCACCACTAGGACGCTTGAGCATGGGGGGACGGAGGCAAGAAGGTTAGCAGGCCTATTAGACATGGTCTGTCCAAGCCCGAGATGTCGCTCCAGGTAAATCCGGAGCACCAAGACATCGGAGGCGAATGCGTGGGCCTTGAGCCCGTAAGTAACCGGTACTGTCTTCCAAGAAAAGCCCCGTTTGCGAGTTCTAGCGGTGTCCGTACTAAAACTGACACAGGTAGGCAAGGTGAATATCCAAAGGCGCTCGAGAGACCTCTCGTTAAGGAACTAGGCAAAATAACTCCGTAACTTCGGGAAAAGGAGTGCCCGCCTTCGGGCGGGCCGCAGAGAAAAGGCCCGGGCGACTGTTTACTAAAAACACAAGTCTGTGCAAAGACCGAAAGTCGACGTATACAGACTGACGCGTGCTCGATGCCAGAAAGTTAAGGGAAAGGGTTAGCTCACTTCGGTGGGCGAAGCTCTGAACCGAAGCTCTGGTGAATGGCGGCTCTAACTATGAGAGTCCTAAGGTAGCGAAGTTCCTTGTCGGCTAACTTCCGACGTGCATGAAACGCGTAACGACTTGGGTACTGTCTCAACGAGAGACTCGGCGAAACTGTAGTCGTGGTGAAGATGCCACGTACCCGCAGCAAGACGGAAAGACCCCGTGAACCTTTACTGTAACCTATTATTGAGTTTTGACATAGTATGTGTAGGATAGGTGGGAGACTATGAAGTCCGTTCGCTAGGGCGGATGGAGTCGCCGTTGAAATACCACTCTTATTATGTTAGAACCCTAACCAAGTTCCGTGAATCCGGGCTTGGAACAGTGGTAGGCGGGCAGTTTGACTGGGGCGGTCTCCTCCTAAAAGGTAACGGAGGAGTCCGAAGGCCTCCTCAGTGCGCTCGGCAACCGCACGTAGAGTGTAAGGGCAGAAGGAGGCTTAACTGCGAGACAAATATGTCGAGCAGGTGTGAAAGCAGGGCCTAGTGATCCGGTGGTTGTGCGTGGAAGCGCCATCGCTCATCAGATAAAAGGTACTCCGGGGATAACAGGCTGATCTTCCCCGAGCGTCCATAGCGGCGGGAAGGTTTGGCACCTCGATGTCGGCTCATCGCATCCTGGGGCTGGAGAAGGTCCCAAGGGTTCCGGAGTTCACGGATTAAAGCGGTACGTGAGCTGGGTTTAGACCGTCGTGAGACAGGTCGGTCCCTATCTGCTGTGGGCGTTCGATACTTGAGGAGCGCTGTCCCTAGTACGAGAGGACCGGGATGGACGAACCTCTGGTGCACCAGTTGTCGCGCTAGCGGCATAGCTGGGTAGCTATGTTCGGAAGGGATAAACGCTGAAAGCATATAAGCGTGAAGCCCACTCCAAGATTAGGTATCGCATCCCCTAGAGGGAGAAAGACACCTTGTAGACTACGAGGTTGATAGGCCAGGTGTGTAAGTGCAGTAATGCATTTAGCTGACTGGTACTAATCTGTCGAGGGGCTTAGCTGCCCTTTTTAGTTTAGTGATGTGTGCGCCTTTTCCACTATTTCGTTGTCTATATACTATTTTTCCGGTGGCCATAGCGAGAGTGAAACACCCGTTCCCATTCCGAACACGGAAGTTAAGCCTCTTGCGCCGATGGTACTGGCTAACGGCCGGGAGAGTAGGTCACTGCCGGGATCTTTATATAAAAAACCCGTCCGTTTTGATTAACGGACGGGTTTTTTTGTTGTCTTCGGTAAAGAACTGTCGTGTCAGATAAAGATATACAAGCAGAGGAACAGAGGTTTAGGGAATATCTTGGCTCAAAGGGCCTTAAGTTTACCCCTGAACGACAGACCATCTTCAGAAGGGCGTTCGCCACTCATAAGCATTTTGAGGCCGAGGACCTGTTGCTGAGCCTACGGCAGGACCACCAGCGCGTGTCCAAGGCCACCATCTACCGTACACTCTCACTGCTGGTACAGAGCGGGCACCTCAGAGAGGTCATCTTCGGGGAGAAGCATTCTCACTACGAACACGTCCACGCAAACGAACATCACGACCACCTCATCTGCTCCAGTTGCAGCAAAATAATCGAGTTTACTGACGAGGCCATAGAGCGTCTGCAGGATGAGGTGTGCAAAAGATACAAGTTTAAGGCGGAATCCCATCGCATGCAGATACACGGTCTGTGTGAAGACTGCCGGGGGGGCAAAACCTTTAGCGGGCCGACCTAAACATTCACAAGACAGATGGTGTAGATTCAGAGGAGACATTTACATGTTGCATTTCATGCTGGATTTTGTCGGGTTAATACTGTCTTCTGTGGCCCTCACCTTTGTACTCAGCGCCAAGAGGAACGGCAAGTTAAAAAATGTTAATAAAGCTATATTTTTTCTTGCCCTTGACATCGGTATAGAAGTGGTAGAGGATGCTGTTCGCTGGCTGAAGAAGATTACATTTACGGCGGACGGCGTCACACTGGAGATTGTTACGCTGACGCTGACCATTCTGGCGTTATATTACGTAGTATCTGCCAAAGACAAAAAGAAAGTGGAACCTCTTAATGTTGGCAGCTGGTGTATTGGCTGCGTTGTCCTGGCAGAGTTTCTGGAGATGGTCCTGCCGTTTGCCTTTGGCATATAGATTCCCCTCGCGCTAAAGGTCGTGCCGTAGGCAAACCCACCTACGGCGTGACTTCCACGCCCCAGCCCCTAATTTAATCAGTCCCCCTTTATCTGCCGCAGGCCAAAGGTACTTCCAGGTCCAAGGGCCGGAAAAACTCTCAAAATGAGTCCATTTTTCCCTTTAAATAAAGGCCCAGAAATAGTAAAAATACACTTTCTTTATTGCATTCATGCTGAGTTGTACTGGCTGTAGAAATAAGAAAATGTGGGAGGAATGAACGTTGGTAGCCTTAGACTTTGGCATGGAAGGGGCCTTGTTCGTTGTAGCCGTTTTGTCTCTGGTCTTTCTGACCCGTTCGAGGAAGGCCCTGACATTAAAGGCGGTTAACCGTGCGCGGTTTTTCCTTTTGCTCCTTGTTGCCATGATAATAGTAGAGAATGGTTTGGGGATATACTTTGGTTTCAGGCGCGCCCCGGACACTATTACAATGGAGACTCTGGTTCTGGCGTTAGTGGGTACTGCCTTGGTTTATTCAGGCAGGGCCAGAAATGAACGGCCCAGGGAGAACCTGAGTGTGGCCATCGTCTGCATAGTCTGGACGGTTATGGCCGAAGCACTTGAACTAATTCTGGGACTTTTCTTGAAGGGATAGACATAAGCCCAGATAACAACCTGCCCCAAGTAGCCCTGTTCAGAATTGCATCCACCTTCCGCGGAGGTCTAGCAAACTCTACTTCTCATATAAAAGCATGAGATTTCTGGAAAAGCTTCCAAATGTCATTCCCGTAGAGGCGTCAGTTGTCATTCCTGCGTAAGCAGTCCGCCTAAGGCGGATAGATTCCGCATCAAGTGCGGAATGACATGTTTTATATGCTTTTACGGTGTAAGTATGTAGTATGTAGGATGCGTCGAGACGCACCCTACAATCTTAGCAGGTAGGATGACCACACCCTCCCCCTTCCCCCTCCCCTCAAGGGAGGGGGAAAATCTGGAGAAATTAATAACCTTTTGCAGCAGTCTCGTTCTGTTTTTAAATCTTTTGTAGGGGCTTGATTTATCAAGCCCGCTGATTAAGGATTGTCGGGCGCAATGAATTGCGCCCCTACCATCGTTGAACGATTGTGGGGTTTGATTTACGGGTGCGATAAATCGCACCCGTACAATCGAAATGTAACAGACGAACACACAAGATTTTTCAGAGATCTCTCATTTCTTCTTTGCCTCTTTCTGTCCGGGTTCGCCTGCGGGGATTTTGTGGGCTATAGTCCTGGCCAGCTTCAGGGCGAACTCCTCGGAAACCGGGGCTGAATGATTGGCTGACACATCAAGGCGTTCAACAAGCCATGATGACCCTTTAACAAAGGTGAAGAAGCACGACAGTGTTTTACCAGGGAATATTACATAAAATCCAGTTAGGACTCCTTCGTCTTTGAATTCTTTCACGGTCTTCCCACCTTCTGACATGTATTTTGGGCGTTCCTTAACGTCGTCTACCCAGTCGAAATGATGCCCAGAAAGAGTATCAAACCTCGGACCAATCATTAGGGAAACAATAACCGTTACGCCACCGGCATGGTCTCCTTTGGGTGTGTAATACGAGGCGTACCCCTGTTTATCAACTTTTTCAACGTACTCTGCTGGATACAGCTTGAAGCTTTGATAATTAAAATTGGTATTAGGCTGTTTTTTTACTGTAAGACTCGAATCTTTATCTCGGCTCAGTTTCCATCCCTGGGGTACATCTTTGGCTGTAAAGAAGAACCGCTCTGGTTCCCCGGGGAGTTTGGCGGCGGCCGCCCTGATTGCCTCCAGTTCCTTTGCCTGCTTCTCCCATATCTCCTGTATATACTTATCCTTGTTCTCCTTGAGCTGCTCCTGCTGGAACTTGGCCTCCATGCGATTCATCCAGTAGTCGTCCACCTGCTTCCTTGCATGGTTTTTCAGCATTTCCGAAAGCTCTTCAAGATCTTCTTTGCGTTCTTTTCCGTACTTCTTCATGAGAAACTTATCCACCATTTCCCCCTTCACGGCAAAGTAGCCCTTATCAAACACCCCCTCCGCGGTCGCCTGCCGATAGTCAAGCTCCATAGCATCTGGATGCGTATCTCTACGCCCCGGACCCAGAGACGCCTCCCTTAAATTCTTGTACCTCTTATATATCTTTTCATCAAATGCCGGCACAAAGGCGTAATCATGTATTATGTCAAGTGTGGCCTTATACGCCTTTGCGGCCGCAAAGGCGGATGCCGCCCCTGCGCCAAAGGCCGTCGCCACGCTTTTGTCCGCAAGGCCGCTCAGGTACCAGTTCGCCACCTCTGCCACCGCCTCCGAGTCCTTGGCGTTGTAGATGTGGTCCACCACCTTGACGGCCGTCACGGTGTCGTTGAGGTTGGTAAAGAGTGCGGGGCTTTCCTCCATAACGGCGCCCAGGGCGTCACTGGTAAGTCCCGTAAACCTGGATACCTCCTCTATCATCTCCGATGTCTCGAGCGGGCCGATGTCTATTTCCGCAGGCTTGTCCTTTGGCGTTGTAGATGTGCCCCACCACGCCTGGGCGTAATTACAGGTAAAAGACAGTGAAAGAACAAAAAGGACTGCCGACAGAAACCGCATCTTTTTTATGTACATCTAACCTGGTCTCCTTCTATCTCTTTAACGGAAATATATCTGACCGTATTGTAATTTTGAGCGAAGTGAAGAATGCTGTAGGGTCGGGGTTACCCCGCCCCTACTCCTCAGAATGACCCGCCTAAGGCGGACGGCCACGTTCAATCCACCTCAGGCGGAGTCGCAGGGGCAGGCCCCTGTGCCTGCCCAACGTGCGAGCAAGCTCGCACGCTACATAAAAGATAAAAAGACACATGCGCAGCGTGGCTGCCACGCTATAGGCAGACCTGTCACGCCGGAGGCGGATCTACCTACGGCACGACCTCAGGCACGGCTCCAACGCTACATCAGCCGCCTAAGCCGTAGGGGCACGACATGTCGTGCCCCTACCCGTAAGGCCGCTGCGTTTAAATATTGCAGGTATGTTATCACCCTACAATCCGATCCCGCCAGTTCACGTACCTTACTAAAGTCATAGTAAAGGTTTGGGCACATTACCATTGGATGAACTACAAGCTATTCTGCAGTATGGACTAAAGTAGCACACTATCTACAAGAAAGTAGTTTTGCTGTCAATATGACCCTTTGCATCTCTTGTGCAATACGTATAATGATAACCGCTTAGACCAATACTGGAGACGAAACATATCGGGGGTATCTGCTTAAAGCATTGGGACTGCAAACAGAATGCCTTGACACTGGTAACCGAATCTGATTAAATGGACGAAATTCTGGTTAAATATGGGTCTTAAACAGGTGATAGGCGCCTTTTCGCCCTGGGTGCTCCGAGGTTCCGTACCAACTATGCCCTCCATACCAACCAATAAATAGGGCAACGGCATCCCACCTCCTACTTTGATATTTTTGAAGAGATGTTTTACAATAACCCCTGAGGCAATATTATGATATTTGACTACATTACCAAGGGCATTAACAAGGTCTTTGGCTCGGCCAACGAGAGGGCACTGGCGGAGCTCTGGCCCGTTGTGGAGAAGATAACCTCCCTTGAACCACAGATGAAGGCCCTGTCGGACGACCAGCTAAGGGCCAAGACCAGCGAATTCAGGGGCAGGCTGGCGAAGGGAGAGGCCCTGGACGACATCCTGCCCGAGGCGTTCGCCGTAGCCAGAGAGGCATCGGCCCGCGTACCCCGCTCGCCAAACCCTGAGATAAAACCCTTTACCATGCGCCACTTTGACGTACAGCTCTTGGGCGGAATCGCCCTCCACCAAGGTAAGATTGCGGAGATGGCAACGGGTGAGGGTAAGACGCTGGTAGCAATATTACCGGCATATCTTAATGCCCTTACGGGTAAGGGTGTACATATCGTAACGGTAAACGACTATCTGGCCAGGAGGGACCGCGACTGGATGGGCCCGGTATTTGAGTTCCTGGGCATGACCGCAGGCGCGATTCAGAGCAACCAGAGCTATATGGAAAAGAAGGCCGCCTACCAGTGCGACATCGCTTACGGCACGAACAATGAGTTCGGTTTCGATTACCTAAGGGACAACATGCGCACGAGCGTAGGGGAGCAGGTACAAAAAAAACTCCATTACGCCATAATTGACGAGGTGGACAGCATCCTCATAGACGAGGCCCGCACCCCTCTCATAATCTCCGGTCCCGCCGAAGAATCCACCGAACGCTATTACATTGCAGACCGCATAGCCCGCCGCCTCAAGAAGGACGCGCATTTTGAGATAAAAGAGAAGGAAAAGCAGACCCACCTCACAGATGCGGGGATAGAGGAGGTGGAAAACCAACTGGGTGTGGGGAGCATATATGCCGAGAAGAACATGGAGTGGCCGCATTTCATCGAGCAGTCCCTCCGCGCCCATCACTTATTCAAAAGAGATACTGACTATATATTAAAGGACGGGCAGGTGGTAATTGTTGACGAATTCACCGGCCGCCTTATGGAAGGAAGGGTGTGGAGTGACGGTTTACACCAGGCGGTGGAGGCCAAAGAACACCAAAAAATAAAGGAAGAAAACCAGACCCTCGCAACCATCACCCTCCAGAACTATTTCAGACTGTATGACAAACTTGCGGGCATGACAGGTACCGCCGCCACTGAGGCAGTGGAGTTTGATAAGATATATGGATTACAGGTAGTGACCATACCCACCAACAAGCCCCTCAGGCGCAATAATTCCCCCGACAGGGTCTATAGAACAACTAAGGAGAAATGGAAGGCCATCGAGGAAGAGATTGCGGAGGTGAACAAGGCCGGCAGGCCGATACTGGTAGGTACCGTATCCATAGAAAAATCCGAAATGCTCAGCGAAAGGCTGAACCGCCTCGGCATCGAGCATGAGGTACTGAACGCAAAACACCATGAGCGAGAGGCCCACATCGTGGCAAAGGCCGGCCAGATGGGCCATGTCACCGTATCCACTAACATGGCCGGCAGAGGTACGGACATCGTGCTGGGAGAGGGAGTGGCCGAACAGGGGGGACTCCACGTCCTGGGCACTGAGAGACACGAGGCCAGACGCATTGACAACCAGCTGCGCGGACGCTCCGGCAGGCAGGGAGACCCCGGCTCTTCGAGATTTTACGTCGCACTCGACGACGACCTGATGCGCATCTTCGCCTCGGACAGGGTAAGCTCGCTCCTCCAGAGATTCGGTATGGAAGAGGGCATGGCCATCGAACACGGCATGGTCACCAACGCAATCGAACGCGCACAGAAGAAGGTGGAGGAACATAATTTTGAGATCCGCAAGCACCTCCTCGAATACGATGAGGTAATGGACGAACAGCGCAAGACCATCTACAAGTGGCGGCAGAATTGCCTTGAGGGGAAAGACCTGAGAAACGATGTCCTGAAGATGGTCGAGGACTGCGTACTGGATTCCGGCGACTATTACCTGCCAGGCGACAATGAAGATGAGTGGAATACAAAGGAACTGTCCAAGTGGTTCGGCCAGAAGTTCGGTGTGGAGCCAGACCCTATGGAATTTGCCGGTAAATCGAAGGAAGGCGTAGAGAAACAACTTGTAGAAAAAGCCACTGAACTCTACCGCCAGCGGGAGCTTGAAATAGGCGAAAACGACATCAGAAAACTCGAACAGTTCCTGATCCTGGAAAAGGTAGATTCAAAATGGAAAGACCATCTCTACGCAATGGACAGCCTAAAGAGCGGTATAGGCCTAAGGGGTTATGCCCAGATAGACCCCAAAATAGAGTACAAACGCGAGGCCTACGGCATGTTTCAAAACATGATGGCCTCCATCAGGGAAGAACTGACCGACCTGCTCTTCAAGATAAAGATAGAGAAGGGTGTCCCGCATCCGGCACACAGGGTGTGGAACACCGAGAATTTTGTCTATCAAGACTCGTCACTTCTGGATAGAAGGCCGCAGCCGCAGGTAACGAGTGCAGCTAAAGAGAGGCGGATGGAACCGATTCGCGTCGGTACGAAGGTGGGAAGAAATCAGCCATGCCCATGTGGCAGCGGAAAGAAGTACAAACAGTGTTGCGGCAAATAGCCTATGCCCCTTGTATTTGATTCCCTTTATATAACAGCAGCCCTCCTTGGAACACCTTATATCTTGGCCAGGATGTTTACGAGTGAGCGTTTCCGCTCGGGCCTGTTCCAGAGACTGGGCAGTCTCCCTCCACGCGACGGCGGCAGGCCCTGCTTCTGGGTTCACGCCGCATCGGTGGGTGAAGTAAACACGGCTGCGGCGCTCGTAAGGGCACTGGAAAAAGAATACCCGGACTGGGACATAATCATTTCCACGTCCACCAATACCGGGTTTTCGGCAGCCAAGAAAAGATTTGAGAACAAGCTCATCGTTTACTTTCCCCTCGACCTCAGCTGTATAAACCGAAAGGCCTTTGAGCTGCTGAAACCCAGCTGCATAGTGCTTGTGGAATTAGAAATATGGCCGAACTTTATGGTAGAAACCGCCGAAAGGAAAATCCCCCTCGTACTGGTCAACGGAAGGATATCGGAAAGGTCTCGAAAGGTCTTTAAGGCCATGGGAGTCCTATCCAATGCGTTCTTTGAGGCGCTCTCCGCCCCGGACAACGTCTACTGTGTCCGCACCCAGGCGGATGCCTCCAGATTCCTCGAGCTCGGCGTACCGGAGGACAGAGTGGCAATAACCGGCAACATGAAGTATGACAACCTGCCGATAGACATCCCTGACAGTACAAAGGAGGTTTTAAGACAGTCTTTCAGGATAGGTCTTAAGGACCCGGTGCTTGTGGGAGGCAGTACCCACCCGGGAGAAGAAGAGATATTGCTAAGGATTCTTAAGACCTTGAAGGCCAACATCCCCGGCTTGAGACTCATCCTCGTCCCGCGCCACATAGAACGGGCTAAAGAGGTAGAAGGGCTTATAACCGGCCTAGGATTCTCTCCCGCAAGGAAATCCCTATTGGACAAGACGGGGAGTTTTGACTCCGAGCCGGGTGAAACGGTGGTGTTGGTTGACACAATAGGGGATTTAACCAGCGTATATTCCATTGCAGACTGCGTGTTTGTCGGTAAAAGCCTGAAGGGCAAGGGCGGCCAGAACATCATGGAGCCTGCGGCCCTTGCAAGGCCCACGGTCTTTGGCCCAAATATGTCCAATTTTAAGGAAGAGATGCACTTGCTGTCGGAGGCAGATGCTGTTAAGATAGTCCGCAACGAACAGGAGCTTCTGGGTACGGTAAAAGAGATACTCAAAGACCCTCAAAAAGCGAAAGAAATGGGAGTCAGGGCTCGTGAGGCAGTGCTGAGACAAAGGGGAGCCACCTCTCGCAATCTAGAGATATTAAGGAAAAACTTAAAGAGGAGAAAACTGATAAATGAGAAAAGGCAGACATCTGTTCACATCTGAATCGGTCGCAGTAGGTCACCCGGATAAGATAGCAGACCAGATATCAGACTCTATTCTGGATGCGATTCTTGAACAGGATCCTTATGCAAGGGTGGCCTGCGAGACACTGGTCAAGACGGGGATGGTCCTTGTAGCCGGTGAGATAACCACCACCGCCCTGGTTGACATACCGGCCGTAGTCAGGCAGGCCGTAAAGGAGGTCGGTTACACGGACACCTCAATGGGCTTTGACTGCCATACCTGCGCAGTAATTACGTGTCTCGACAGACAGTCTCCCGATATCGCTCTAGGTGTGGACACGAGAAAGAACAAAAAGTTGGGAGCAGGCGACCAGGGCATGATGATAGGTTACGCCTGCAACGAGACCCCCGAACTTATGCCCCTTCCAATCATGCTGGCCCATAAGCTGGTAGAAGGTCTGGCGCGTCTAAGAGAAAGCGGTGAACTGCCGTACCTGAGGCCGGACGGTAAGTCGCAGGTAACCGTGGAGTACGAGGGGCACCGTCCCGTCAGGGTGCACACCGTGGTGGTCTCTACACAACACTCTGAAGACGTGGACCAGAAAACCATAAGGAAAGACCTTGTAGAGAAGCTTATTAAGAAGGTAATCCCCGCAGAGTACCTTGACAGTAAGACTATAATCCATACAAATCCTACCGGACGGTTTGTGGTCGGGGGACCTAAGGGTGACTGCGGGCTGACAGGCCGCAAGATAATTGTGGACACGTATGGTGGAAGGGCAAGACACGGCGGCGGCGCCTTCTCGGGAAAAGACCCCACAAAGGTAGACCGCAGCGCCCACTATGCAGCCAGGTACGTGGCAAAGAACGTGGTAGCCGCCGGACTTGCAGACAGGTGCGAGGTACAGCTCTCGTACGCCATAGGAATACCTGAACCGACCAGCGTGCTTGTACACTGCGAAGGTACTGCCAGAATCCCGGAAGACAAATTGTCAAGAATAGTGGAGAAGGTCTTTGACCTGACCCCGCAAGGCATCATTGACAAGTTTAACCTCAGGAGACCGATATATCGGGATACCGCGAAATACGGACATTTCGGCCGAAAAGGCAAGAACTTTGAGTGGGAAAAGACCGACATGATAAAGGCGCTACGGCGCGAGGCCGGCTTAAAGGAGGCGCGTACCTAATGAAGCATGACGTCAAGAATCTAAAACTCGCCCCCGAAGGGAAACGAAGAATAGAATGGGCAGACGCGGATATGCCTGTCTTAAAACTGATAAAAGAACGCTTTGAGAAGGAAAAACCACTCGATGGTATAAGGCTTTCGGCCTGCCTCCACGTCACTGCGGAGACAGCTAACCTCGCCAGGACCCTAAAGGCCGGCGGGGCCAAAGTAGTCCTCTGCGCCTCGAATCCATTATCAACGCAGGACGACGTGGCCGCATCCCTGGTAAAGGATTTCGGGATACCCGTGTTCGCCATATGCGGCGAGGACAACAAGACGTACTACAAACACTTAGAGGCTACGCTTGACCACAAGCCCAACGTAACAATCGATGACGGCGCAGACCTCGTATCTACCATACACAGCAGCCACCCCACGCTTGCGAAAGACGTGATAGGCAGTATGGAAGAGACCACCACGGGACTGGTCAGACTGAGGGCCATGGAAAGGGACGGCGTCCTGAAATTCCCAGTCATTGCGGTAAACGACGCCGCCACTAAGTACCTCTTCGATAACCGCTACGGTACCGGCCAGTCCACCCTCGACGGTGTGATAAGGGCGACAAACATGCTGTTGGCCGGCAAGACGGTCGTGATAGCGGGCTACGGCTGGTGCGGCAGGGGTGTGGCGATGAGGGCCAGGGGCATGGGAGCTAAAGTGGTTGTTACCGAGATAAACCCGATCAGGGCGTTGGAGGCCACTATGGATGGCTACTGGGTGATGCCCATGGATGAGGCCGCCAAGGTAGGTACCCTGTTCTGCACGCTCACGGGTGACATCCACGTAATAAGAAAGGAACACTTCAAGCTGATGAAAGACGGCGCAGTGGTATGCAACTCCGGCCACTTCAACGTGGAGATAGACATTAACGGCCTAAACGAATTAACTGTGGAGAAACGCCCCGGTGTGAGAAAATTTGTGGACGGATTTGTCATGAAAGACGGCCGCACCATCTACCTGCTGGGAGAGGGCCGGTTAATTAACCTGGCCTCAGCCGAAGGCCATCCGGCATGTGTCATGGACATGAGCTTCTCCGTTCAGGCCCTGGCTACCGAGCACATCAGAGAAAATCACGACACGCTGGAAAACCGTGTCTACGACGTACCGCATGAAATTGACGAATGGATTGCCACCCTGAAGCTGAAGTCAATGGGCATATCCATCGACTCGTTGACAAAGGAACAGAAAAAGTATCTGACGTCCTGGGAAACCGGTACCTAACAATTCTGCATCCGGCAAGCCGGCACACAGTCTAATCCGCACAAGGTAAGAACACTGGCGACTATCACACCCTTTAGAGGGTATAGATACAATCCCGAAAAAACAGAAGACCTTGCGCAGGTCGTCTGCCCCCCCTACGACGTCATCACACTCAGGGCCAGGGATGAATTCTACGATCGGGACATCCACAATGTCATCCGTATAATCCTGGGTAAGGACCTCCCTGGTGACACGGAATTCCGCAACAAATATACGCGTGCCGCAGAGTACCTGAAATCGTGGCAAGAAGAAAAAACGCTTACAAGAGACCCTCAGGCGTCTATCTATGCCTACGAGCAGGAGTTTTCCATCGAAGGCAAAAAGTCCATCCGCAGAGGGTTTATGGCCCTTGTTAAAATTGAAGACCTAAGAACCGGAGCAATCTTTCCACACGAAAACACACTCCCCAAAAAAAGAGAGGACAGGCTTCGCCTGATGAGGGCATGCCGCGCCAACCTGAGTCCTGTCTTTGCCCTATACCCTGATGAGAAGACAAATGTCTACGATATCCTTAAGCCCGCAATGTCCGCCCCACCGGAAATAGACTTCGTGTGGACGGACGGCACCAGAAACAGGGTATGGGCCATAAACAACTGGGCTACCATCGAGTCGGTTTCCAATCTTATGGAGCATAAACCCCTGTTTATCGCAGACGGCCACCACCGCTACGAAGTGGCCGCGGAATTCAGTAAAGAGGCCAAGGGCACTCTCGGCGGAAGGGCGGATTATGTCATGATGATGCTGATCTCAATGAACGACCCCGGCCTCTTCATCCTGCCCATCCACAGGCTGGTGCGTGTCCCTGAAGAGAATCCGGACCTCAGCGTAGTTGACATCCTGGAAGAACACTTCTATATAGAACCCCAGGAGCGCGTCAACGACTACGCATCCCTAAAGGAGGCACTGGAGAAGAGTCCCGACCATACATTCGGACTGTACGTCGGCAGCAACAAGAAATACTACCTCCTTTCGCTAGCCAGCGATAAGACCCCGGAACGGGCATTTAAGGAAGAGCCGGAATGTATTCGCAGATTGGACACAAGGATACTGCATGGTCTGGCGCTGGAAAAGATACTGGGGGAGCACATCGCTGACGAAAAGTACATCAAATACGTGCACGACGTCCATGAGGCCCTTGAATTGGTAGACGACGAGGACTACGACCTGGTCTTCTTTCTTAAGCCCACCATGATAGAACAGGTTAGAGACGTGGCCTCTGCAAGATTGAAGATGCCCCCCAAGACCACTTTTTTCCATCCAAAACTCCTGACCGGACTGGTGATAAACTGTATGGAATAAACCTAGAGACCTCTGGCGTACTTCGCTCCGCTCAGAATGACACGGTGTCGTTGCGAAACTTTTGCAGAGGTCTCGCAGCATGAAAAACCCACCGTTTACTCCACACATTCGTCCAAGAATCTTTTTGACTTTTTCCTGCAATACCTATTCTTCTACCAGAAAAACTATCCTTTTGAGGATTTCAGTATGGGCATACCCCTGCCAGACCAAGGCATGGGACAGAAACATGCGAGGTAATGGACATGTTCCGTCAAATGTGGTTTCGCTTCCCAAATAAACCTGCCCCAGACGTACAGACGATTGTGCTATACTGCCTGCTCTGTATTCTGCCTCTCGTGCATCCCTTCTTCGTATTCCATTACTTTCGTCTCCTTGCCACCACAACATAGATGGTTTTTGATAATTAAAATACTAAAAGACCTGTTAAACATTCCTTGTTCACTACCCTAAAATTTACCACATCGCCGAGAGAAGTAAATGGCGGGATTCAACAGGTTAACACAGGATTCTACAAGTAAGTTGAAAACCAAACCCTGATAGAAGTTTACCATAGGCTTTTTACTAAGAAGACAAAAAGAGGCGAAAGAACTGTTACTCATGTCTATATAATCCACTGTAACAGGAAAATTGGGTTGACAAAATTCTGCCCTAAGCTATAATCCTTTTTTAATCTTATCGAGAGTGGTGGAGGGACTGGCCCTCGGAAGCCACAGCAACCGGTCCGCCGGAGAAAAGGCGGATGCTGGTGCTAAGTCCTCCAAGGTAGAATGAGAGCCTTGGGAGATAAGATAGAAGCTAAAAAAACGCCTCTTCTTAATCCCGGGAAGAGGCTTTTATTTTTTTACTCCCTCCCTCATATCTCACGAATAGTCCCTCTAAAAAGGAGAACCAATAGAATGGGGTTTGTCAAGAGCTTAAAGTGCAGGGAGTGCGGTCAAGAATACCCAAAGGAGCCCATTCATGTATGCAGTTTCTGCTTCGGGCCCTTGGAGGTGGAATACGATTACGACAGTATAAAGAAGGTCCTTACCAAAAATCTGATTGCCTCTAGAAGTGAAAATATGTGGCGGTACAAGGAACTCCTGCCGCTGGATGGAGAACCCACGGTCGGGATAGACGCCGGGTTTACGCCGCTCATCAGGGCACGCAATCTGGAAAAGGTCCTGGGAGTTAAAGAACTATATATAAAGAACGACTCGGTAAACTATCCGACATGGAGCTTTAAAGACAGGGTTGTATCCGCCGCACTCTCTAAGGCAAAGGAGTTCGGCTTCAAGACTGTCGCCTGCGCCACCACTGGTAACCTGGGAAACGCGGTGGCAGCCCAGGCGGTGCAAGCGGGCCTCGAGAGCTACATATTCATGCCTGCAAACCTTGAACAGGGGAAGACCATCGGTACTCTGGTGTACGGGCCTAAGGTAATCGGCATCGAGGGCAACTATGACGGCGTCAATCGGCTATGCTCAGAAATAGCCGGGAAATACAAATGGGCATTCGCCAACATAAACGTACGCCCATACTATTCCGAGGGGTCCAAGACATTCGGGCACGAGATTGTCGAACAGCTCGGCTGGAAGGCCCCAAAGCATATAGTGGTACCCATGGCAGGCGGCTCTCTAATACTAAAGATATTTAAGGCCATTAAGGAATTCAAGATGTTCGGGTTTATCCCCGATGCCGACACCAAGCTCTACGGGGCCCAGGCCTCAGGCTCAGCGCCCATATCCACCGCCGTAAAGAACGGTTGGGATACAATCAGGCCCGTCAAGCCCAACACCATTGCCCAGTCCATCGCAATAGGGAATCCTGCCGACGGCTATTACGCCGTCAAGACCATCAAAGAGTCCGGAGGGTGGGCTGAGGATGTGTCCGACGATGAACTGGTAGAGGGCATAAAACTGCTAGCCTCAACAGAGGGCATCTTTACCGAGACTGCCGGCGGCGTAACGGTGGCGGTGGCAAAGAAACTGATAGAACAGGGCCGTATACCCAGGAACGAATTAACCGTAATTTGCATAACCGGCAACGGGCTTAAGACACAGGAGGCCGTACTGGGGAGACTTGGACAACCTAGACTCATAAGGGCAACTCTGGATGACTTTGATGCCCTTATGGAAGAAGACACTTCATCTGCTAGCCCCCGCGGAACTAAAAGAGTGCTTGCCGCCGCAAAGAAGAAATAGTAGCATGGGACCTTAGATTTCTAACGGGCCCTCTGTATGGTCGTTATTCCGAGGGAGTGAAACAACCCAAAATGTAGCGTGCGAGCTTGCTCGCACGTAATCGTGGCAGCTTGCTGCCACGCTACACGCTTTGCCGGAGGAGTGGGCACGGATTTTGAACAACTTCTTTTAGAGGTTTCCAGGCTGCGTTTACGCCACCTTTAATAATATACCCCAAGGGAGACACGAAGATGCCAGTTACTGTAAGAGTTCCCACGCCGCTGAGACCCTTGACCGGCAACGCCGAGCAGGTAGAGGTCACCGGCCGTTCAATCAAAGAGATACTAGATAACCTGGAGTCAAGGTATCCGGGTATTAAGAGCAGGCTTTGTGACGAAAAAGGCCAGATACGCAGGTTCATAAACGTCTACGTCAACGACGAAGACATCCGCTTTCAAAAGAACCAGGACACACCCGTCAAAGACGGCGACCGCATCTCCATAGTCCCCGCCATTGCAGGTGGGTAGTAGCTTTTTGTAGTCCATCGCCCAAAAATCTTGCACCTTGCTGCTGTCCTTGCCAAAAGGAGAAAGCGTATGTGTTACACAATCCACAGATTCCTCGCGGTTAATCTTCTCATGTCGTTCTTATTAATCTACACGGCCAACCTATACGCCTCCCCCCAAAAGACAGAAATACTCATTGTTATGGACTCCTCTGCAAGTATGGAAGAGGTGTTTGAAGACTCAACAAAACTGCAGAAGGCCAAGGAGTCCATCGCCGAGGTGTTCACTGGACTGCCACCGGAGTTTTTTACCCAGAACAATATTGGACTACGAGTCTACGGCCATAGATATAATTGGAAGGAAACGGAAAAAAGTTGTACGGATACGCAACTAGTCTTCCCCATTGGGAAGACGGACCCCAAGATGCTGATTAAGACAGTAAATGATTTAAAGGCAAAAGGCAGCACACCCATCGCCTATTCCCTGACTAAAGCGGCTGAAGACTTTTCTAAAGATAAAGATGTCAGACGCTATATTCTCCTAGTGAGTGATGGTGCTGAGACATGTGGTGGAGACCCAGTTGCAGTTATAAATGAGCTGCAAAAGAAAGGGATAAATATAATCGTTAATACCATCGGCTTCGCCGTAGGTGAAGATGCCCGCAAACAGTTGGAAGCCATTGCCGCAGCCTCGGGAGGACGTTACTACACAGCAAGGGCCTCCCAGGAGCTGAAAACCGAGATGGAAAAACTCTTGAAAGAACCTGAACCTGAAATTGAGCCGGACGACCTTATTGCCCAGGTTAATGGTGGGATACGCGTTGCATCTACAAATAAAGGATTCCAGTCTTTAAATGACGGCCAGGACGCCCCCATAAAGGCATGGTTTAAGCCCGGCGATGAGGCGGTCTTTGCCTTTAAAGATGAACAGCCTGCTACAATACGGAGCTTTAGTCTCCCCGTCCTGGAATCGTCTCCAAAGAACTTAAAGGGATTTGACCTTTACATCTCCACCGATAGTCCCACCAGCGGTTGGCAGAAGGTGGGTACATATGACCTCCCTAACATGGTATTTGAAGGTAGGCGTTATCACGTCTTCAACCTGGACTCACCCGTTGTAGCCAGATATATTAAATTTAAAGTGTTCTCAGGATATGGTCACGAGGAGTATGCCGTCAACTGGGCCGGTCCAGCCATCCGCCTATATGAACTGAAGGTCTTCGGCGACCTGGGTGCCGAGGTGGAACCGGCTGCGGATGCAACTATACCAAAGGAAATTAATATCTTAGCCGCATCCCAGGGAGGGCAGCTCATCGCCTCAGCGAAAAACGAACTCTTCAGCCAGTTGATAGACGGAAGGGAAGAACCTGTAAAGCCCTTAAGGACTGGCGAAGAGGCCGTCTTTGCCTTTAAAGACAAGAAGATAGTCACTCTGGGAAAAATAGCCGTACCCATCTTTGAGGCAAACATCAGAAACATTAAGGAGATTCTTGTGTGGGCAAGCACCTCAGAAAATCCCCTAAAAGGATATGAACCGGTAGGGAGGTTTGAGGTTGCAAACCTTACCTTTGCGGATAACCCGTATCAGGAACTCGTCTTTGACAATCCTGTGCGAGCAAGGTTTTTGAAGATTAAGCTGGACAGTGCGCAAAAACAGGGTGAGTACATCATTATGTACGAACTCAAGGCGTACGGCAAATTTGAGTAAGGCCTTTTGCGCACCGTACACTTTACAGGGATTCTATAAATGATTATGGAAAACAGCCCTGGCAGACACAAAGGGAAGATTGACTCACTGCTCCTACCTGTTGCGTTTCTAATCCTTACCTTCCTATTAAGCCCTTCATCTTTAGAGGCCTTTAATGGTGTCCCAAGGCCCGAGACCGGTGCAGAAGCACCTCCCGCAGGGAATTATCCACCACTAAATGAAGCACAGGCTAGAGAACGCATGACAGGGAGTCAAGAAGGGCTTTCCCGCTTTGAAAACCTCCTTCAACTTCGACTTGATGAAGCAAGACGAAATATAGAGACGGCAAACAATATCGCTGCCTCTTTAGAAAGGGAGCTTCTCCTCTCAGAAGAAAATTCGTATACTGACCAAACAGAGCTTGAGCAGCTTATCAGGAGAATGACCGAAACGGCTCAAAATGCCCTGAGACACGCTGAGGCGTGTAATGAGCGTGTATTTAACTCGAATCGGAATGCTTATTTCGATTCAAGCGCCCGTGCGATCTCTGAGCTGAGTGAAATAAGAATCAGATTACGTGAGGTCCGGGACCTTATGAGGCCAGCAAATGCCATCCGAAATGGCACAGTAGTAACCACAGAATCACCGTTTCCTGATCTCGGCCTCTCGGGTATCGCGGTCCCTCCTGTTAGAACTTTTTATAATATCGATAACCTTAGGTCCGAATCCGAACGGGCGTTGAGCGATGCCAGAGGCGCAGGAGTTCCTGCTAACGACCCTCAATATCAGGGGGTCGAGGAGGCCAGGGAACGGGCAAATAGGGCCTGGGACACACTGAGGGAAAGTCAGGAGTTCAGGGAACTTCCTGATAGGGTTACAGCTTTGCGGCAGAGGCTGGAGCTAATTAATCAGTCCTTGACCAATCTAGAAGAGTCCTTTAGAGAAAACCACTCTCAGGCACAGCGTTATATGGCAGATGCAGAAACTGCCCTGGAACGATGCAGGAGGGAGGAGAGGAGGGAGAAGGGAAAAGATAAGGCCGAAGGGCCTCCCAAGGCAGAAGGCCCTTTAGACCTTTCTGGAACTTGGATGGAAATGAAGGGGGACAAGCCTATAAAAGAATGGGAGATAAGGATTGATGAAAAGGGCAAGATAACCCTGACAGAGCCCAGCAAAAACGCGCTGGGAAAGGTAGTTGAATTTTCAGGGAGTGTAGAGGGTAATACTATAACCGCTCGTCATATTATAAAGGACCCTGACCTTGTAGATCCCAAGATACCCAAGAAGGTCGTAGAGACTGCAATAAATGAATATATACCCACCTGGGATTTAGATTTAAAGGTTTCAAAGGACGGGACTGCTATAGAGGGGAAAAAGACGGGCTTTAAAGTTACCTACGATAAAAAGACCCAAGAGGTCGAGAAGGTGTTCCCACACTTTGAGAGGGAGCTTGTACTCAAGAGAAAGGAGGTAGCCAAAGGCCCCCCCTCCGACAGAGCCTGCGAGGAGAGTTTACAGAGATTTAACCTTGCAGTGGCAGAGCAAAGAAGGGACCTTCGCACATTTGAGGAAGAAGGTCTTTCAAGAGTGCGAAGTGAATTCAATTCTCTTCTTCGTCAAGGCTATGAGGCACTGATAAGGGCTCAAAATGAGGCTAAGGTGATGCGGGCGGCAGGAAGCAGCGAAGAGCTGGCGGGAAGGGTAAGGCAGTGTGAGGACTATAGGACACAGGCAAGGGAATGGAATGGCCGCGCAGGGAATGTAATGAATGAGGTTGACAGGGTTTACCGCGAGCGCAGAGAACACCTCCAAAGAATGTCGGAGAGATACGAAGAATTTAGAAGAACAAGACGTGAATTAGAAGCTTGCATCACACAGTTGGGACCGTCCGATTTAACGAATGAAGCCCAGCGCAACCTTGGTAGTTTAGACGACCTGCGACCACCGGAACAACATGAGATAAGGAGGAACTTGCGGGAGGCACGCGAGGCACTAAGTCAGGCCACACGGGCGCTTAACTGCCACGATAGAGACGCAAGACAAGAACCTATCGGGATTCCAGAGGAGTTATTAACCCCTGAAGAGCGAGAAAGAAGATTGCAAGAAATGGGACGTGTCGTGAGTGAGGCCATGGATCGGATTTCTCAAATGATGCGGATACGTGGAAAATTGGAAAGAGGGGAGGCATTAACTCCAGAAGAGGAAGAAATGCTACGGCAGTGGCAGCCAGAAACAGGTATTCCCCCCGAAGAGCAACCTGATGCCGGGACACGGGGAAGATTATCCCCTGAACAACAAGAAGAGCTGCAAGGTCTGGTACGAGCGTGGGTAGAGGAAGAGGAGCAATTCCAAGAGGAAATACGGAGAAGGGATGAGGCAGGAGAGGAAATATCCCGTGAGGAGGCACAAAGACTATCGCAACCAATGGAAGTGGCGGCCAGGCGGCTTCTAGAATGGGGGCGGAGAATGGAGGAGGCAGGGATGTCTCGTGAAGAGATAATTAGAGAGACGAGACAGGAATACGAAGAAGCACAGAGGCAGGTGAGGGAAAGCCTGAGGCAGGAGAGAATAGAATTGAGGCTACAGGGACCAGCCCCTTTAGGAGAAGTAAGGGTCCGGGAGAGGGAGGAGAGCTCACAACCTGGTGAGGAAGGTATCTCACCCAGAACCCCTAAAGGGCCAAAAAAGGGGCCAGAGGAGGAAACATCCGATGAAGGGCAGAGACGGGAATTAGAAGATATAATGAGGAGGTGGAGGGCAGGGGAGGAACTATCCCCTGAAGATCGGGTAAGAGCTTGGAGAGAAGCAGTGCGTCAGTCTTCAGAAGCAATGCAAAGGCAGCAGGTGGAAAGGAGAAGGGCATTAGAAGAAATGAGGAGGAGGGGGCAGGCAAGGGAGGAATTGACTGATGAAGAGCGGCAAAGGCGGGAGGCAAGGGAAACCCAGAAACGAGAATTAGAAGAAATAATAAGGAGGTGGCAGGGAGGGGATGAATTATCACTTGAAGAGCAAGAAAAACTGGATGCCTATAGGCGTGAGCAGTTAACAGAAGAAACTGGGAACAGGATTAGCGATTTGGTAAGGTGGCACCTCCTTGAGGAAAGGGACAGTAACGGGATTAGTGAACTGGAAAGGCGATTGGCAGCAGAGGAATTCTCTCTTACAGGGGAAGAGGAGATTCAACGTCAACTGGGCCGGGCGGGAGGAGAGGAATATAATCGCCAGCACCCGGAGGAAATCAAGGCGATACTACGTCGCGCGGCCAGAGGCGAAGACCTCTCCGAGGGAGAGGTTCGGGAACTCGAATTCTATAGGAATACGCCCGGCCTCCGCCAACAATGGCCTTGGCTCGATAGAGTTATTAACGAAAATAGACGTGGTGGATTAGGTCAAAGCGAAGAAGAAATCTTGCAGTTCTCTTATGATTCTGAACTAGGAGGATTAGAATCATTTTATATGCACATAATAAATGATAGGCGTGCGGGAAGAAGGATTACAAATGAGGCTGTATTGGACAGGCTTCTGGAACTACGCAGGCGCGGTTTTCCAGACAGGGAAGCTTTACCGATAGGATATGGAGAACAACTAGAAGAAGGCATTGACAATTATATACAAGAATCCAGGGAAGAGATAGAAAACCTGCGAAGGACGCTTAGATTTGGGGCTGGCGGTGTAGAACCATAAGGAAATAAAAATAAGATAGACACAATCAGCCCTGTGTTTCAGTCCTCTTTACTTACTACATCCCCTCCACCAAATCCCTGGGGATGCCGATGTCGGCGACCACCACCTCACCAACGTGTTTGGGGCCTTCTGCCCGTGTAAAGCCCTTCTTCGGCAGCACAAAGGTGACGGTCCTGGCAGCTCTTACTGCTGCGCCCAGGACGCGGCCGTCGTTGCAGTCAAGCCCAGATGGTATGTCTATGGACAGCGCGGGAACGCCGCTGTTATTTATATCCTCAATTGCTGTCCGGTAAGGCTCCCTTACCTCTCCCTCCGCCCCCGTTCCCAGGAGGGCGTCTATAATAAGATCGGAGTCCTCGATATCCGGCAGGATACGCCTGGCATCCGGTGCCGTTGTAACCTCCTTAATATCAAACCCCATCTTGACAAGTATTTTAAGGTGGGTCCACGGGTCGTGTACAAAGGCAATATCGGCCATAATTGTGAACAGATACACATCAACCTTAACGCCGTGATTGTAGAGATGCCTTGCCGCCACAAAGCCGTCGCCGCCATTGTTACCCTTGCCGCACAATATGGCGACCCTGGGTTCAAGGGCATCTTCAAGCATCTCAAGCGCCTCCTCAGCCACCCTGCGGCCGGCGTTCTCCATCAATACCACACCGGGGATGCCGTACTCCTCAATGGCCCGCCTGTCCAGCTCTCTAATCTCTTCTCTCGTAACGGTCCGTAATATTTTTTTATCTCTATCCATAGGTTACCTATTATATTGTCAAATACAGGTGATTCAATACAAAATGTACTTTTAACCCCTTCCGCCAGGCGAAAAGCTCTTGACGATAGGTGCATTTTCAAATAAAATAAACAATTGAGGAGAATTCAACATGTCAAAGCACGACTGCATGGGGAATCCGGATACACCGAGGATGCACGAGGAAGAGTGTCCGAATTGCGGTGAACTTGTAGAGATATGGAGTAACGAAGAATTTACTAAGTGCAAGTGTGGTAAAGTCTTTTCTTATAAACAGATAAAAAAGCAGACCACCAGATAGGCAGGGAGACAATATCATGGCAGGAAAGGTAAGATGCCCAGGCAGCATGAAGACGACTGCGCCGGAGATCATCGAGCGTAACTGCCCGAAGTGCGGGCGCACCGTGGAGATGTTCGTCGATGAAGAGAAGACCGAGTGCAAGTGCGGTAATACAGTGTTCAAAAACAGGATCCCTACCTGTGTGGAGTGGTGCTCTGCCGCAGAAGAGTGTCTGGGTGACGTTATGGACGTAAAAAAGGTCAAGGCGGAGGCCAAGAAGCGCGCCATAGCGGAAGGTGCCGACACCGAATTCACCGAGAGACTGACCCAGATGCTCAAGAACAAATCAGGCAAGAAATAATTCCATTTCCTCTCGCATTCATAAAACCAAAACACAACCAAGAACGGCCTGACCGAGTCAGGCCGTTCTTCATTATACTCCCCTACCTAATATAATCAGAATCCACAAATAAGGACCTCTGTAAAAGTTACCAGACTACCATACGTCATTATGAGGTGTAGGGGGGTAACCCTGCCCCTATGGCTTATTAGAGCCAATACGGTAAATCTGGGATTTTGGGGGACGTAAGGCCCTTTATTCCCTGAAGATGAAGTTGAGACCGGCAAAGAAGAGGGCACCCAGCACCACGTAACGGAACTTGTCTTGAGGAACACTCTGCGCCAGGCGCTTGCCCACCACTGTACCCCCGTATGCGACAGCAATAAGGAGTGGTATCAGCATGATGTTCTCTCGGCTTGGGTTCACAGCCCCGGTAGTAAGATATATCGGTATGCGGGTGAGGTCGGCCATAAGCGCAAGGCTCGCATTGGTGGCTATGTAAGAATCCCTGTTAAGCCCAAAGACCTCGAGGAATACGGTGCGGACGGCGCCACCGGTTCCCAGGAGTCCGGAAAGAAAGCCCGACGCCAACCCGCCGCATACTGCCACGGCATTACGGGGGCTCAACGTTACCTTTGGGCTAAGAGCCGAACTCAACGTGTAGAGGACGAGAAAGACACCGAAGACAAGGCGCAGGGTGTCGGATGGCAGATACCTTACCAACCATGCTCCCACAAAGCAGGAAATTAAGAGCGGGCCGCCATACAAGGGGATAAGCCTCCAGCATACATTACCCCTGAATAATCCCACCCTGGAGACATTGGCAAAGAAGTGGAAAAACGCAACCAGCACAATGGCCTCCTTTATATCAAAAAAGACGGCCGCAAGGGGCGTTAGCATGGTGGCAGAACCGAAGCCGACTACCGTGGCCGCAATTGCAACGAGAAAGGCAGAGATTAGAAATAGAGTAATCATCTTTTATATCCCTTACGACAGATACACAATTTGATTATAGGAAAATATATGATATTATTAAAGTCTATATACCCGGCAACTCAATAAAAACACGTTGAAAGTATCATGCACTCTACGCATCTGCGGACTTCATGGGTTCCCATTATTCCCGTCACGGTGGGTTTAATCCTGCCTTATCTTTCCACTTACCTGGATATATTTCTGCCCGAAATCCTGCTTTCATACCCGCAGTGGGCAGGGATTCCGGTATTCCTGGGGGGATTTTTGCTTGCCTTTAGCAGTGTGCAACTCATCTACAGCCAAGAGCAATGGGATAAGGCGCCCAGCCCTGCCGGTACACCGAAACGTCTCGTAATATCGGGTCCCTACCGTTATGTCAGAAACCCTATGTTGCTGGGGATGCTCCTGATAATCTGTGGAGAGGGATTATATTTCCGCTCGGTTGGGATATTATCCTACCTCACCGCATTCTTTCTCTTCGTCAACTTCGTCATGGTCCCTGGCGAGGAACGGAGGCTAGTCGAACACTTTGGTGGGCAATACCTGCAGTATAAGTCAAAGATACGCCGCTGGCTGCCTACAACGGCGCCGTATAAAAATGATAGATAGACTGACGGCACACCCCATCTCCATAACCCAGATTTAATTGACACCCGATGCAATTGCGACTATTATCATATCAAGAAGGCTTTACAGGCAAATGGCACATATACAATCCCTGGCCATGGGAATGGAGTTCTGTATCACATAAAAACAAGGCCGATTGGTCTTCGAAAGGATTTTTGTGTTGGAAAACAACATAGTAGTAGCCATTACAGGGGCGAGCGGGATGCCATATGCCCGCAGGCTCTTACAGGTGTTGTGCGACAAGGGAATCCAGGTCCACCTCAGTATGTCCGAGGCTGCCTTGATTGTTATAAGGCAGGAACTGGGACTCGAACTCGACATAAACAACCCTGACATAGATGCACTTGTGGGGCGGTCGAATTGTCCTGTATGGTACTATAAGGTCACACAACTGGACGCACCCCTGGCCTCGGGAAGCAGTTTCCCCGCCGGAGGTATGGTAATAGTGCCTTGCAGTATGAACACCCTTAATGCCGTTGCAGGCGGTCTGGCCATGAATCTCATCCAACGTGCGGCCAGCGTCGCCTTAAAGGAGGGGCGGAAACTTGTCGTAGTACCCAGAGAGACACCCCTCACCGCCATACACCTTGAGAACATGTTAAGGCTCTCAAGGGCGGGAGCCTGCGTGTTACCCGCTATGCCGGGCTTTTACCACTATCCAAAAGAACTGGGCGACATTGTTGACTTCATAGTCGCAAAAATACTCGATTCCTTAAATATAGAACACAACCTCCTTATACCAAAGGAAAAGGACGTCGTACCCCCCTACCTCAGACGTACGCCGAGTAAGTAGCGGCACGCTGCAGCGTGCCGCTACCATCTGTTTTACTTCTTGCCCAAAGTCTTAATTCCATTATAATTAACAACCTCCAGCTATTTGGTCTCCGGAGATAATATACTATGGATAGCCAACAGGCACAAAGAGAAGGTAGGGGGGTGGGCTTCTGGGCGGCCGCCTCTGTTGCCATCTTTTTCTTTCTGTGTACATTCTTTCTCGTGGCAATGATGATCGGCAGCCTTACGGCCTGGAAATCGCTTGTTGCCGGTGCAGAAGCCCCGGAAGATAAATATATAGAAGAAGTTGTATCCGGAAGCGGCGATAACAAAATTGCCATTTTACCTATCAGGGGCATTATAAGAACCGAACCTACGGCATTATTGCCAGACGATACGGCAACCGTAGAAAGCGTTCAGGAACGACTGAAACACGTCAAAAAAGACGATAAGGTAAAGGCCGTTTTACTGCTGATAGATAGTCCTGGAGGAGGAATAACTGCCAGTGACGTTATGTATAACGACATACTGAAATATAGAAAAGACCTGGGGAAAAAGGTTGTCGTGTTAATGGGAGATGTCGCCGCATCAGGGGGCTATTACATAGCGGCGGCGGCAGATAAGATTATCGCACACCCAACCACCGTAACAGGCAGCATAGGGGTAATACTGCCTCTTATAAACATATCCGACCTCATCCACAGATACGGCATAAAGGACGATTCTATAACCTCAGGACCATTAAAGGACATAGGCTCGCCTACACGTCCGATGACGCCGGAAGAAAAGGAGATATTAGAGGGCATAATACACGATATGTACGAGAGATTTGTATCCGTCGTCGCCGCGGGCAGGAATATGCCGATAGAGAAGGTAAAGACGCTCGCCGATGGAAGGATATATACCGCCCAGCAGGCCCTCGAGGACGGTTTAGTGGATAAATTAGGTTATCTCTCTGACGCCATAGAACAGGCGAAGGAGCTGGCCGGGTTGGATGAGGCACTCGTCATAACATATGAGAAGAAATGGAGCCTGAGCGACCTATTCAAGATTGCACAAGGAATCACACCCCCCAGCGTACGCCGGCTCTTCGAGTGGCCAGAGATGGATACCCCCAGACTCATGTACTTATGGCTGCCGGGATTCACGCAGGGCATCATAACCCGTTAACTCACGCAGGTACGCTGGCTAAATACTGCACCTGAAGCAAAGCCTGTCTTCTTGTATACTAAAGGTATTTTTTCCATAAAGGCTGAGATTCCCCAAAAATGGTAAGAGTGCGTTTTGCCCCCTCTCCTACAGGTTTTTTGCACATAGGTAACGCAAGGACCGCCCTGTTCAACTGGCTCTTTTCCAGGCACGTTGGAGGGACATTTGTCCTCAGGATAGAGGATACCGACGTAGTCCGCTCTGAAGAAAAATACACAAGGGGAATTATGGAGGACCTGAGGTGGTTAGGCATCGAATGGGATGAAGGACCTGCCGTAGGAGGACCGTACGGGCCTTACATCCAGTCAGAGAGGCTGGAGTTATATCGGAAATTGTCTGAGGAACTGTACCGGAGGGGTAAGGCTTACCCCTGCTACTGCACCCCCGAAGACCTGGCAGCCCGCCGCAAATCGGCGAGGGCAAGTGGAAAGGCCCCGCGCTACGACAACCGCTGCCGCACACTGTCTGAAAAAGAGAGGAAGTCTCTTGAGGCAGAGGGAAGACCCTCCGCACTGCGCTTTATCGTGCCCGACAAGATAATTACCGTGGATGACCTTGTGCGGGGCCAGTGTGAGTTTGATCTGTCGCTGTTCGGGGACTTTGTCATCATGAAACCTAACGGCACACCCTCATTCCACTTCGCAGTGGTTGCGGATGACGGCCTTATGAAGATTACCCACGTAATAAGGGGCGAAGACCATTTGACTAACACGCCGCTCCACATAATTCTTTTTGAGGCACTTGGCTATGAACCTCCCTTCTTCGCCCACCTGCCCCTTATAAAGGGAGAAGAACAAGAGGTGCTGAGCAAGAGATTCGGTGATTTTTCCATTAATAACCTTAGAAAACGTGGATACCTGCCAGAAGCCCTTGTCAACTACATGCTGCTTTTGGGCTGGTCTCACGGAGAGAAGAAAGAAAAATATACAATAGATGAGGCCGTTAAGAGATTCGACATACTCAATGTCTCACGGTCCCCTGCCGCGTTTAATGCCAAGAAGCTGGACTGGCTTGCAGGCCAGTATATGTGCGAAAAAGAGCTTGATGCACTTACGGAACTGGCTGTGCCATATCTACAAGACGCCGCTTTACTGCCCAGCGAGAAAGACCATATTGACTACGAACGGGTTGGAAGAATTGTAGACGCCGTCAGGCCGGGCCTCCACTGCCTGTCACAGATACCAAAAGAGGCTGACTTTTTTTTCAAAAGACCTATAATGGGTGGGGAAGCGGCGGCCGCCCTCTCTACGGAATGTGCCCAGAACATAATATCAAAGATAATTAACTGCCTTGGCAGACATAAGTCCTTTTCTTCCGAGGACTTCAAGGAACTGAGAGCCACAATATCCAGGGATTTGAACGTAACGGCAAAGGACGTTATGATGACGCTCAGACTGGCCTTAACCGGCAGACCTCACGGCCCTGAGTTATACAGCGTGATTTCAATTCTGGGTATGGAGGAAACGATAAATAGGCTAAAAGAAACACTGCTGATTAAATCTTTTAACAAGGATTAGCCATGACCCTTAATGTATACAACACACTTACAAGAGAGAAAGAGGAATTCAAGCCGCTGCATCCGGGGATGGTGGGTATCTACGTGTGCGGGCCTACGGTTTATGACCATCCCCACCTGGGGCACGCCAAGAGCTACGTCAGCTTTGACGTTATTATACGTTATTTCAGATACCTAAAATATAAGGTGCGTTACGTCCAGAACATCACCGACGTAGGCCATCTTACGGACAATGCAGACCAGGGGGCGGACAAGATAGAGGAACGGGCAAGGCTTGAGCGCATAGAGCCTATGGAACTGGTAGAGAAATACATGAAGAGCTATTTCGAGGACATGGACGCCCTCGGCATATTAAGGGCGGATATAGCCCCCAGGGCCACCGGACACATACCGGAGCAGATAGAACTGGTTGAGAAACTCCTCGAAAAGGGGATTGCATACGAAGTCGGCGGTTCGGTGTATTTTGACGTAAACAAATTCAAGCCGTACGGGAAACTATCCGGCAGACGGCTTGAAGACCTCCAGTCATCGGTACGGATAGAGCCTAATCCGGATAAGCGCTACCCCTTGGACTTTGCCATGTGGAAGAAGGCGGAGGCAAACCACATCATGCGATGGAGAAGCCCGTGGGGATACGGGTTCCCGGGGTGGCACCTGGAGTGTTCGGCAATGTCCATGAAATATCTTGGCGAGACCTTCGACATCCATGGAGGAGGGCTTGAGAACGTATTCCCTCATCACGAGTGCGAGATAGCCCAGAGCGAGGCGGCAAACGATAAACCCTTTGTAAGGTGCTGGCTTCACAACAACATGGTCACCGTAGGCGGGCAGAAGATGGGTAAATCTTTGGGCAACTTCGTTACACTAAAGGCCGCCTTCGCCGTGCACAACCCCCAAGTGATACGGTTCTTCATACTCAACTCACACTACCGCAGCCCGCTGGACTATAGCGACGAGGCCCTGCACGCCGCCGCCACCGGACTTGAGCACCTGCTCATACCGGTAATGCAGGTAAAGGAACGCCTGAGACACGCCAAAGATGGCCCTCTGGAAGAAATCATATTAAGAAAGATAGATGCGCACAGGGGGCGATTCCTTGAGGCCATGGACGACGACTTTAATACCGCTGAAGCCCTGGGAGCGCTATTCCAGTTCTCTAAAGAGGTAAACATTATCCTAAACTCAGGACAGGAGATAAGCCTTAAGGCGCTTCAAGAAATTGACTCCTTATACAGCATCTGCGGAGGTGAAGTCCTGGGCATAGTTACAGACACAACCAAGCCGAGGGCGGGTGGGGACCAAAAAGGGGAGGAGGCCCTGATAAATCTGCTTATCGAGACCAGGGAGGGGCTCCGCCGGGCCAAACAGTGGCAGCTTGCAGATGAAGTCAGAAACAAACTCGGTGAGCTGGGCGTCATCCTGGAAGACAAACCCGAGGGTGCAAAGTGGAGAAGGAAGCTGTAAAAGCCTACACAGTACGCAGAGGCGTTACATAAGATACAAATGCACCTATGGCACACATCCGACAGTTCATTTCGTCTGATGAAGAGGAACATGTCTTGTCAAAAGTTGTTTAGCCCTGTGAAAAAAATTGTCGCAGGAAGCCGGGCACTTATATTGCATCCTGTTCGCCACAATAATTGGCGAATCCGCCTGTTCTTTTGGTGGATACTCTGCATTCTGTCTTTTGTGGCCCTCTCCTCAATAACCACTCCCTCATTCGCCGCCCCAGTTGGATGGGCCGCCATCTATGGGGAAGTAAATGCCGAAACAGCCCAGACCATCCGGCAGACCAGTGACGGGGGGTATATCGTGGCTGGCGAGACAAAGTCCTTCGATACTGCAGGTAAGGAAATTATTGACTCTTTGGTCTTAAAGCTCGGTTCTGACGGAACTGTAGAGTGGCAAAAGAGTTATGGGGGAGCTGGTTGGGATTGGGCCAATTCCCTCCAACAGACCGACGACGGTGGATATATAGTAGCCGGTATGACATTGTCCTTCGGTGCCGGGTCTCGGGACTTTTGGGTTTTTAAGCTCAGGCATGACGGGACAGTAGAGTGGCAGAAGACCTATGGGGGAGATGATTGGGATGAAGCCATTTCTATCCAGCAAACCAGTGATAAGGGATACATAGTGGCTGGTATGACAGGGTCATTCGGTGCTGGAGAGTTTGATTTCTTAGTCTTAAAGCTCAGGCCTAACGGAACTGTAGAGTGGCAAAAGACCTACGGAGGGATTAAGGAAGAACAGGCTCGTTCCATCCAGCAGACCAGTGATGGGGGATACATAGTGGCTGGTATGACGCGGTCTTTCGGTGCCGGAGCTTACGATTTTTTAGTCTTAAAGCTCAGACCCAATGGAACCGTAGAGTGGCAGAAGACCTACGGGGGAGATATCGAGGATTGGAGCGCTTCCATCCGGCAGACCAGTGACGGGGGGTACATCGTGGCTGGTATGACAACGTCCTTTAACACTGGTGGAGGTGACGCCTGGGTCTTGAAGCTTAGGCCCGACGGGACTGTGGAGTGGCAAAAGACCTACGGGGGAAGTGATGCGGATTGGGCCTTTTCCATCCAGCAGACCAGCGATGAAGGGTACGTAACGGCTGGGTGGACAATGTCCTTTAATGCTGAAGATAAGGAGATTCGCAACTGTTCGGTCTTAAAGCTCAGGCCTGACGGGGATGTGGAGTGGCGTAAGACCTACGGAAGGGGCGCTGAACGGGCCGAGTCTATCCAGCAGACGGATGACGGTGGGTATATAGTAGCTGGTTGGACAGCTTATTTTGGCACTGAAGATAGCGGCATCTGGGTCTTTAAGTTAAGGCCCGACGGCGCTATAGACCCATCTTGCGACTTCATAAATGAAACTAACGTCTCGGGGATGGATAGCAATGCCATAATACTTGACTCCAGTGCAAGCGTTAGGGATAGCAACGCAAATCCACAAGATTCCTCTGCAACAGTTCGGGATACGAATGTTTCGACAAATATCCTGTGTGCTTCAACTAACGTTGAGTGAACTACAGACGAAATTCAGACAAATGTGACTCCTTTTGTGGCTCGCTTGCAGACAATCCAGAACTAATGCTAAGACTCCCACCTCTTGGCGGTGAAAGGCCTGCGGTAGCGGAAATTTGCTTCGGATAGTTGATGTCCTTAGAAAGGCTCGGACCCTCCCACTACGTAAGCTATAGGCGATCCTCCATATACGCTGTCCCCCTTATCTTTATATTGGCTCATAATAAAAAGAGTGCCTTTGGCAGGGGATTCGACTTCATGAAGCATTGGTGGTCTTCGATCTTGCTCTTCTACGTTAGAATCTATTTTGCAGAGGAGTTCACCGAACGTTACATAGCCGCTTGTTCGATACCAATAGTGTATCTTGCCACTCACTGGGGCTATAATCCAAAACTTTCTCTCTCCCTTCTCTTCTAATTGTTCTAGCAGGTTAGATATGAACGATTCTAGGAAGTCTTCTATGTCATCTAATTTTTCGGTGATTAATGTTTCATGGCCTGATTCTTCGTATGCCATTGCATTCCTCCTTAGGCATCGTAACTACGACAGTTTCTCCTGGCGCTGAATACTCAGAAGAGGTAAGGTTTCCACAAAACAATTGCAATACCATTTGCTATTGTAAGCGAAGTGACGTTGTAGGGTGAGCGCTCAGAATGACAGATGTGAGTTTTTAGAGTTCTAGAGGTATTAAAACGTCGATCTCTGCTATCCAAAAGTTTACCACATCGCTCAAAGAAGTAAATGACTGGATTCAACAGGTTGCTACCGGATTATATAAGCAAATTGATCCATCTGAGAAACCCTATATAATTGTATTTTGAGGTAATGAAACAACTAAGGGATGACGACTCTCACATATGAATTTGCCTACCTATTCTGGATTCAAAAGGGGTAACAGCAAAGAGGTAATCTACCTGGACCAGAATTTTATAAGCGCCATAGCCAAGGTCCAATTGGGCCAAATAAAGGACGAAAGATTTACTGCAATTTATGAGACACTGACCGTCCTGTCAGAGGATGGCAAGATAGTCATCCCCGAATCCACGTTTCACACCATAGAGTCAGAGTGGGCAAGCGAAATTATCAAGGCAAAGGCGCTGGAGATATTAAAAAGCCTGTCCAGAGAGGTAAGCGTTAAGGACTGGCGGGACATTTTGGACCTGCAGATGGGCAGGGCAGTGGAGGGCTTTTTCAGTGGCGTCACCATCCAACCTTCCCGGCAAGAGGTATTTCACAAGATGCAGAGAGAATTCCTCATGGATACATTCTTTGACCTCTCAGTAACGTCAAGGATAAAGGACTTATTTGCGTTGCATGTCGAGAGGCGGAAGGCCCTCTTTGAGAAATTTCCTGGTAAATCACGAAAACAGCTCCCGCAAGAGACTCTAAAGTTCTTTAAGATTGAAAGAGAAGATGAAAAACAAGCGCTTGTATGCGATTATTTTGAACGGCCCTGTCGTAAGGAACACTTGTCAAACTGTATAGTGGACGCCTATCGTGTAAACAGAGGACATTCCAAAATTGTCGCCGGATATAGAGAATTTGACCCAGATTTTAGGCGTTTTAAGGAGTTCTGTAATTCCAGTGAACTGGAAGGCGTGCCCTTTATAGACATAGTCTCATCCCTGACTGCAGCCGTTACGGCCTACGAAGGGGCCAGAAGCCCCCAAACGGGGGATTTCTACGACATACTGATAGTGGGAACAATTCTTCCATACTGTGATGCCCTGGCCACGGACAACTTTATGAAATCACTGCTTGTCAACCGTCTGGGATTTGACAAAAAGTACGATGTCGAGGTCTTTTCCAAAAAAGATGACGAGATAGACAGGTTTCTGCGTTACCTGGACAGACTTACTACATGCCAGCACTGACTCGCTTATCTTTTTTAATTAAAATTACTTACGAGATTGCTTCACTTCACTCGCAATGACACCCTGCAGTATCTCTCTGCGTCTTTTGGTACTTTTGCAGAACTTCCATAAGGAACAGCCAGGTGAATTGTCGGTAAATCTAGATATTATCTGCATATACGCAGATGTCATCAAAAACCCGTTCCCTGAAGAAATATAAGCTGTAGTGCGCGCATGGATACCACTTTATCTCCGGCCTGTCCAGATGCTCCCACAGCTGCTGCGTATACACCGTGGGAATTATCTGGTCGTACTTCCCGTTTATCATCAGTAACTTATCCCTGGCAACCTTACAAGGTAGAATGCCGGGATTGATAATTTGCCATATTTCTCCAAGTTCCTGCCGAGAGAATCCCGCAAGCTCAATGTCCCTGCGTATATGTCTTGTCATAAGACCATCCAAAACCACACCGGCAGGATTACCACCAGCTAGAGCAGATATGCCAAAACCGAATCTGTCTTCAGCAGACATCGCGACATGGGCAAGGACGCCACCCAGGCTTATACCGTAGATACCAACGAGATTACTCCGTTCCTTCAAAAAATTAACAATGTACCTTATTTCCATTACTGTCTGCTTAACGGCTTCGATCGTCCTGTTGATATTACCTGAGAGAAAATATTCACCGCTCCATGTACCCTCAGGGGACCTTTCCATGTGATAAGGCAGAGTAACCAACACCGAGCTTATGCCAATTCTTGCCAGCTTTTCGCACAAAGTCCTTTCCAGTTCTTTCTTTTTAACCGCCCATCCATGCGAAATGATTACAGTTTTTTGACTTTCGTCTGCCTCAAAATACTCTAAGTACATCTTATTATTCTGTTCATATCCGGAGGGGTAGCAGGTTTTACATTCCAACTTATATAACTTGTAGTCTTTCGTGGCAGATACAAACCTGCTTGAAAATGCCGGAATGCCGTCCGGTTTTTCATAGAATAGGTCTGCGTTTACCAAGTATTTTTTTTCTGTATATTGTTCGAAGTTGTTAATCGTGGGTTTCTGTGGTTCTGGGCTTCTTTTTGGCGGTTTCCACCAGATCGTAAATTTGTCAAACGTCTGCATGAATACCTTCATTGAATTCATGGTATTATATAGAAGCTCTGAAAAGCGTTAACGCGGCAGCAAGTCATGCCTAAGATGGGGGTAGGGCAGGTCTTCTCGACCTGCCATATCGCAGGGCAAGAAGCCCTGCGATACCCGATGAATATCTTCATTGGACCTCTAAAAAGTTTGCATAACTGTCATTCTGGGGGAGTGAAACGACCGGAAAATGTAACGTGGCAGCAAGATGCCACGTTAACGTTGGAGCAAGCTCCAACGCTACACTCAGAATGACATCAATGTGGTACTAGAAGACTTTTTCAGAGCCTTTGACTTGCAAAAAAACAGGGCGGTCTAAAAAGACCGCCCTGATAATCCTCGTACATTATTAACTGCCTTACACCTTGGCAAAGGCAGTGGCTCTCTCTTTTTTAGGCACCTTCTCCCAGTCTTCCAAAAATTTCTTTATGCCCTCATCCGTAAGTGGGTGCTGAACCAGCTTATTGAAGACCTCAAACGGTATAGTGGCTACGTCGGCACCCATAAGTGCGGCATCACGCACATGTATTGGATGGCGTATGCTGGCTACGATAATCTCAGTCTTAAACCCGTAATTGTCATAAATAGTGCGTATCTCTTCTATCAGTCCCATACCGTCCTGACCTTTATCATCCAGCCGTCCGACAAAGGGGCTTACGTAAGCTGCCCCCGCCTTTGCCGCAAGAAGCGCCTGATTCGACGAAAAGCACAGGGTCAAATTGATCTTTATTCCCCTCTGCGACAGGTGCTTCGTGGCCTTTAGACCATCCTTGGTACAGGGCAGTTTCACGACGGCATTGTCAGCCACTTTTGCAAGTCTCATTGCTTCGTCAATCATGTCGTCCATCTTAAGACTAACCGCCTCAAGGCTTACTGGACCATCCACGATGGAGCATATCTCCTCGACCACCTCCATGAACGGCCTGCCGGTCTTGGAAATCAACGTGGGGTTGGTCGTTACACCATCCAGGATACCGAGGCTGTTAGCCTCTCTTATTTCCTTTACATCCGCCGTATCTATGAAGAATTTCATCTCTGTATCTCCCCTGTACAATATCTATTTACATAGATTGAATATAAGCTTTTCAAGAATAATTTTATTATTACCGGAGCTGACCTTCCCTTCCAGGTCGGCCTCCAGCAACAATCGGTAGTCCCTCTCAAGGTTTTTTTCGGAAAACAACTTGGTTTGTCCCACCAGATCGTCCACATAACGCCTGGGGACGCCCAGGCTGTACGTAAGCGCCTCTTTATCTCCCCCGCCATTCAGGATGCGCCTCGCACGCCAGAGCCTCCCGATCTGCCACCTGAGGGGGGGAATTACCTTTACTACCTCCTCTCCAGACCCCGTCAGTCTCAGCAACTGGGCAAGAATCTTTAGGGCCTTCGGAAAATCCTTCCTGGCCACGGCCCCTGTCAGCTCAAAGACATCGCGCTGGCGGTCTGCGCCCACCAGCCCCTCTACGTCCTCGGGCCTTATCTCACGCCGCCTACCCACGGATACGACGAGTTTTTCTATGTGCCCGGCAAGCAGAGACAGGCTATTACCTACATTTTCCGCCAAAATGTTACAGGCGTCAAGGCTTATTTGCTTTTCGTATGACTGAGCCCTGCTCGTTATCCAGGACAGAAGCTGTGCATCCTGAATCCTTCTGCACGCAACAGTGCCACCTTTCCGATTCAGTTTATTAAAAAAAGACGTGCGTCTATCCAGTTCATTACAGACGAGTACCAGATAACCAAATGGAGAGGATGACTCCATGTAATCCTGCAGCTTGTCACGGCTGTGGGCCACCAGTTTGTCCGCCCCGTACACTACTACCAACCTCTTTCCCCTAGTGCCAAAAAACGGCACCGTCTCCAGTTCTTCCACGACCGCAGGAAAGGAGGTCTCCGCACCTCCTATCTCCGTAAGAGAAACCCCGGTCTCCTCTTTCCCCAGTATACGAGACCTTATCAGTGAAACCGCCTCGTGTATAAAAAACGCTTCTTCCCCATAAACTACGTACACGGGCAGGAGTTCCGCCTTTTCAAACGATCGCTTAAAAAGCAAAAAATCCATGGCGTTGCCTTGGGCCTCCTAATCCGTCTTCTCCAAGACCTTATACTAATCCTCAAAATACCATTGAAGACTCAATTTGATAAAAGGAGCTTTTATTTCAGGGGGAAATCTGTTAACGAGAGCGGTCTCGACAGTGCTCTTGAGAAGGGCGGCCAACACCGTATTACCCGCAGCATTAGCAATATTTACATCACTAATAAGCCCCGTGGAGTAAACCTTGGCGTCAATTATTATGGGGCGGTTATCAACGGTCTTATAATTTATCCCCTCTACGTCACTGTACAAGAAATTCCAGTGCGCTTTTACCCTATTGCGGATCTCCTGGTAATAGGCTGCGTACGGCCCTTTCTCCAGATTATGGGCTATATGGATCTCCTTCGCTTCTTCGTATAGGCTGGACTTGGACTTATCCGAGGGGGCGCCTTTGGCCCGACCTTTTGGGCCCCTTGCGTAATATATTATAGTAAATGATGGAACTTCTTCTGCGGCAGCCTCCCCCGGAATGACTGCTTCCCCCCCTGGCGTAACCGCCGGAGCCTCTTTTGCAGTCTCCGCAACCGTCGTCTTTTCTTTAACCTTCGGGGAAGTTAATGCCTCTTCGGGCCTTTCGGGACCTTTCAAAGCCCCCTCCGGGGTTTCCGGACTACTGGCCGTTCTTCCCTTCACCTCCTGACCTTTCGCATCATACGTAAAGCGTTCCTCATCGGGTGTAGATTTAAATGGGTTTAACGAACACCCCGTGGGGGAGATGGTCAAAAAGCCTATCAGGAATATAAGTATCAGCTTCATCTCATGGCTCCGCAAAGGTGTAATTACGAAGGAGCTAAAGTTGTACCAGAGAGTAGATTCACTTGTCTTTTAAATACGTGCCTTTTTGGCAAATTCTAGCCCCTTTAGGCCATATGTCAAGGTTTTTATACAGGGTTTACTTCACTACTATATTAACCAGCTTTTGTCGAACTGAGATGACGTTTACAACCGTCTTTCCGTCAATAAAAGCCTTTACCTTCTCGTCATCCAGGGCCATTGCCTTTATTTCATCCTCCCCGGCATCAGGAGATACGGCAAGCCTGCCTCGGACTTTGCCGTTGACCTGCAACACTATCTCCAACTGCTCCTGTTTTGCGGCCTCTTCATCGTAAGACGGCCATGCCTGCCTAAAGATAGTGGGCTCGTTGCCCAATGTCTTCCACATCTCCTCGCATATGTGAGGTACAAATGGAGAAAGCAGTAGTGTAACGCCCTCCAGGGCATGCCGAAGGACCTGCTTAGACACGGTGTCGCCGGCCTCAAATCTCTCAACCTGATTAAATAACGCCATAACCACCGCAATGGCCGTATTAAAGTGCCATGAACTTTCAATATCCTTGGTCACCTCTTTTATAACCCTGTTGGTAGCCCTGTAAATACGCCTGGAATCATCAGGGAGTGAGGTAACATCTCCTTCCCATTTCTTTACGGGCCGCAACTCGTCTGCATGCCTTATAACCTTCTGCCACAGCCGTGTCAGGAAGCGAAATCCCCCGACTACCGCCCTGTCGGTCCACTCTGCGTCCTTCTCCGGCGGCCCGATAAAGAGCAGATAAAGCCTAAGGGTATCCGCACCGTATTTCTTTATGATTGCCTCCGGACTGACTACGTTACCCTTCGACTTGGACATCTTTGCCCCATCCTTAATTATCATGCCCTGCGTGAAGAGGTTTTGGAAGGGTTCTTGAAAGCCTACAAGGCCAAGGTCGTAAAACACCTTTGTAATAAACCTTGAATAGAGGAGATGCAGTATGGCATGCTCCACCCCGCCTATGTACTGGTCCACCGGGAGCCACTTGTTCACCGTACCTGAGTCGAAGGCCCTCTTATCGTCCTTCGGAGAGAGGTATCTTAGATAATACCACGAAGAGTCCACAAAGGTATCCATGGTATCCGTCTCTCTCCTTGCGCTCTTACCACACTGCGGACACCTCGTGTTGATGAAGTCTTCCACCTTTGCCAGCGGACTCCCTTTTGTGGAGCGAAAATCCTTTATATCGGGCAGCAAAACCGGCAGATCCGCCTCCGGGACAGGTACAGTACCGCACTTCTTGCAATAGACTATCGGGATTGGTGCACCCCAGTACCTCTGGCGTGAGATTAGCCAGTCCCTCAGTTTATAACTCACGTCACGTTTACCCTGGTTCATCCGTTCCATACGCTCAAGTATCTTTTCCATCGCCGCCCTGTTAGGAAGCCCGTCGAACTGACCGGAATTTACCTGTACCCCGTCACCCGTATATGCCTCTTTCATGGCATCTGGACTGAGAGACTCTCCTTCAGGCTGGATGACTACCTTTATCGGCAGGCCGTACTGTCGCGCAAACTCAAAATCCCTCTGGTCGTGGGCTGGTACCGCCATAACCACCCCGGTGCCGTATTCCATCAGCACGTAGTTGGCAATCCAGAGCTGTACCTTCTCTTCATTTACTGGATTTATAGCGTAGTGACCGGTAAATATACCCTCCTTGGGAGCATTGGCAGCAGAACGTTCTATGAGACTCTCGTTCCTGGCCTTCTCTACAAATCTGAGTATCTCCTCCTTACGGGGATTGCCTACAACCAGCGTCTCGATAACGGGATGTTCAGGAGCAAGCACCATGAAGGTTACCCCGTAAAGTGTGTCGGGGCGGGTGGTAAAACAAGGGAGTAATTCACCGGTAGATTCCATCCTGAAATCAACCCTGACCCCCTCGCTCCTGCCGATCCAGTTCCGCTGCATTGTCTTGACCCTCTCGGGCCAGTGCTCAAGCCGTTCCAGGTCGTCCAGGAGCTTCTGCGCATAATCGGTTATCTTGAAGAACCACTGTTCCAAGTCTTTTTGCATGACAGCGTGGTCGCAGCGCTCACAGCAGCCATCTACCACCTGCTCGTTCGCCAGCACTGTGGCACAAGAAGGACACCAATTCACCGCCGCCTTTCTCTTATACGCAAGCCCCTTCTTCCACAACTTCAGAAACACCCACTGAGTCCATTTGTAATAATCCGGGTTACAAGCCGTTACCTCCCTGGCCCAATCGTAACCCGTGCCCCAACTTAGGAGCTGTCTCTTCATGGCGGCAATGTTATTGGAGGTAAGTACGGCAGGGTGTATGTTCTCCTTTATGGCCGCATTTTCCGCAGGCAGTCCAAAGGCATCCCAGCCCATCGGCGAAAGGACGTTACAACCCTTCATCAGCTTGTAGCGCGCCACCACATCCCCCAGTACATAGTTTCTGGCGTGACCCACATGAAGTGTGCCCGAGGGATAGGGAAACATAACCAGACAGTAGAATTTCTCCTTGGCGGAGTCCGGCTGCATGCGGAATAGCCCGCATTTCTCCCAATACTCACGCCATTTGGACTCTAGTTCAGAGAAATTATATGGTGTCTCATTATGCATGATTAATCGGTGGGATCGAATTTACTGCAAATCATAATATCATAATGCACTTGCACTTCCAATAAAAAACTTGACACTTTCAAAATATGGATTATAAGTTAGCCTTTAAGGTTGCAGTTAGACCTGCTTTGAATCCCACCCCCTTTGTTCGGGAAATCATTTCAGGTGGGGGATTAGCTCAGCTGGGAGAGCGCTTGAATGGCATTCAAGAGGTCAGGGGTTCAACTCCCCTATCCTCCACCATATCTCGTCAGTGGCTTGCAATTAGACCTTGGCAAATAGGTGCGTTTTTTCGTACTTGACAGGTCTCTTTGCCGACAGTAGATTGTCAAACTTATGAATAAGGAAGACCTTAAAAATGGTAAGGCCCGAAGATTGAGTTTTGGGAAGAAGATCGCAACAGTAGCTGCTGCAACGATAGGCTCTTTTCTTATTGGAAGTGCCGTGGGGTTCCTTCTTATTACAGGACACTACGACCACTGGGGGACCGCGGTGTCGAGGTTTAGTACAGGGTACTGGGTAAGCCCTTCCGCCGCCGTTGAGGACGGGGTGGTGTATGTTGGGAGCGTTGACGACCACCTCTATGCGGTGGATGCGCTGACAGGCCAAGAAAAGTGGAGATTCCGGACGGGGAGCTGGGTGCTTTCTTCCCCTTCGGTGGTGGATAACATAGTATACGTTGGGAGCGTTGACAACAACCTCTATGCAGTGGATGCGCAGACGGGGGAGATGAAATGGAGGTTCAATACGAGAGACGCTATCTTCAGTTCTCCCACAGTGGCAGATGGAGTAGTGTATATCGGAAGCGATGACGACCAACTCTACGCTGTAGATGCATATACAGGCCAAGAAAAGTGGAGGTTCAAGACTGGAGACGATGCAGACGCCAGCCCCGCCGTGGTTGATGGGGTGGTGTATTTTGGAGGAGACGACCACCACCTCTACGCGGCAGATATTGTCACAGGTAAGGAAAAATGGAGGTTCAAGACGAATGGCAACGTGAATTCTTTGCCCGCCGCGGCAGACGGGGTGGTATATTTCGGAAGTTGTGACGACACCTTCTATGCGGTGGATGCAAAGACGGGAGAGGAGAAGTGGCGGTTCAAGACGGGAGGGGATGTTGACTCTTCCCCCACTGTGGCAGATGGCGTGGTATATATAGGGAGCTGGGACAAGAATCTGTACGCCTTGGATGCAAGGACGGGAGGGGTGAAGTGGCAGTTCAAGACGGGAGGCATTGTGGACTCTTCCCCCACAGTGGTGGGTGGAACAGTATATGTAGGAAGCAATGACGACCACCTATACGCAGTGGATGCGAGGACGGGAGAGGAGAAGTGGCGGTTCAAGACGGGAAACGATGTGGACTCTTCTCCGGCCGTGGGGAATGGTATGGTATATGTATGGAGTTGGGACAATAATTTCTATGCGGTAGATGAGATGACAGGCCAGGAGAAGTGGAGGTTAAAGACCGGGAGCACTGCGGAGTCCGCTCCCATCATGGCAGATGGCGTAGTATATGCCGGAAGCAACGACAACACCCACGTGGTGCGGTGACAGGTTCACACGACACTTGCTAAGGCCTCATGTAGAAATAAGGATTACACCCGGCTAGGATTCGAGAGAAAGCATCTCTCGACAACACCAGCCTAAAAGGTCCGCACCAGCCTTAAACCCATCGGTCAGGGGTTCAACCCCCCTATCCTCCACAATTATATTGCAAGGACTTAGCTGCTTCCTGGTAAACTTTTTCCTCATACCATCAAGTAGATACTCCAAAACAAGCCGAAACAAACAGGAGTGCCATAGAGAAGTCGTGCCCCAGAACCTCTCATAGAATCAACACTTGACACTAAACAGGAAAAATGGTAACCAGTGTCCAAAGGATTCTTAAACCATGTGTCATGGATTAGAATCCTTCATGCACACTATGTTATTATTTCCTCATCCAATCTTGAAGGTCTTTACCGTGCGCTGAGAACTATGTGGAGGCATGTTCAGACTTGATTAAAATAAGCCCCACCGGGCTCAAAGGAAATGCCTTAACGAAGAAGTGTGATGTGGGACGTTATGTCACGAAATTATGAATCTGTGTACCGGTTTGTGCCATCCGGTGCACTTCCTCCGATACTAATAATATTAACGGTCTTGTGGTCCTATGGTAAGGGCCTGGACATGTTTTTTGACGGGCCCGGTTTATATACCATAGCAGCCAGTCAGCACGACATACATGCCTTTCTTGGCCAGAACTGCTACTGGCGGCCTTTGACCAGTTACACCTACCAGCTCCTTTATACCGCATTCGGGATTGAGCCGTTGCCCTATCATATCTTTGATCTGGTCATGCACACCCTCAATGCCCTCTTGGTTTATCATGTGGCAAGAAAGCTCAGTAAAGACGGCGTTGTGGCCCTTGTGGCCGGGCTGATGTTTGCAGCCTTTTACCGCCATTCAGGGGTAATGTTCAGCGGCGGGCTCTTTTACGAGCTGGGTCATACCTTTTTTGGGCTGGTGGCGATTCTGTCCTTTCTTTACTTTCAAGATACGAACAAGATAGGCTACCTGGCCGCTTCACTGACTAGCATCCTTGTTGCCCTGACGCTAAAAGATAGCGCCATAGTTGTTTTCCCTGTTGTTATTGCGCTTGATCAATTCTACAGGCCGTATCCTCTGCCGAGGATAAGGTGGGGATTGATTTCTTGTCTTGTCGGCGTTGCGGTCGTTTACTTTGTCTTAAGGACGCATTTTCTGCCGTCTTCGGCCGGTGGCGCACATGAACTGC
>Ga0156080_133_pt1 | contig 53136 bp, 49 predicted proteins | sample RifCSPlowO2_02_FD_107733 | JGI IMG/M metagenome (GOLD analysis project Ga0156080, IMG submission 107733) | Planctomycetes bacterium RIFCSPLOWO2_02_FULL_50_16
AAGATAATGAAATACGAGGTAGTTATAGGTCTTGAGACGCATACGGAGCTGGCGACTGCGTCCAAGCTCTGGTGCAGTTGTCCTACTGTTTTTGGCGCACCCCCTAATACCCAGGTCTGTCCCGTGTGCCTGGGAATGCCGGGTGTGCTTCCGGTACTAAACAAAAAGGCCCTGGAATACAGCCTGAAGGCATCTCTTGCGCTTAACTGCAAGATAAACCTTTTCAGTACGTTTGACCGGAAAAACTACTACTACCCCGACCTGCCCAAGAACTATCAGATATCGCAGAACCATCTAAACCTGGGCGTGGGCGGGTATGTCGAAATAAGATCAAATGGCGGGGTGAAGAAGATAAACATCAACAACGTGCACCTGGAAGAGGAGGCCGGCAAACTCGTCCACCCGGAGGATGCGTCGGCAGATTACAGCCTCGTGGACTTCAACCGCGCCGGTGTCCCGCTCCTTGAGATAGTCACGGAACCTGACATGCGCAGTCTGGAAGAGGTTGAGCAGTTTATGCAGACCCTGAGAAACATTCTGCTGTATAACGAGGTGTCGGACTGTAAGATGCAGGAAGGGTCTCTAAGGTTTGAGGCGTCAATATCACTGAGGCCCGTGGGGCAGAAGAAATTGGGCAGCAGGGTGGAGATGAAGAACCTCAACTCGATGAAGGCCGTGCTCAAGGCCCTGGAGTATGAAATAAACCGCCAGACAGGCGTCTTAGACTCTGGGGGAAAGGTGGATATGGAGACCAGGCTGTGGGACGAGGTTAGGGAACGGACCGAGAGGATGCGCACCAAGGAAGAGGCACATGACTACAGATACTTCCCGGAGCCGGACCTTGTGCCAATGGTAATTGAAGAGCGTTGGCTGGGCGAACTGAGGTCTATGCTTCCGGAGCTTCCGCTTACTAGAAGGAATCGCTTTGTGGAGGTATACTCCCTCTCGGACTATGACGCAGGGGTCCTTACGGAAGACAAGGCAGTGGCGGATTATTTTGAGCGGTGTGTGGAACTCCATGCCGCCCCCAAGTCCCTGTGTAATTGGATAACAAATGACGTGCTCAGGGAGCTTAAGGAGAGGAGGTTAGGAATAAGGGACTTTAAGGTGCGCCCCGAGGCCCTGGTTGGGCTGGTAGTAATGGTCGAAAAGGGCACCGTAAGCATGCCCACTGCCCGAGAGGTATTTGCTGACATGGCCAGCTCGGGCAGTGATGCCGCTAAGATAGTGGAGGAAAAAGGGCTTCTTCAGATAAGCGACAGGGAAGAACTGGAACGGCTTGTACTAAAGGTTCTGGATGATAACCCGTCGGCAGTCAGCGATTATCAAAAAGGGAAAAAGACGGCCCTGGGCTTCCTTGTCGGCCAAGTAATGCGTCAGTCTACAGGCAAGGCAAACCCTAAGATGGTCAACGAAGTCCTCATACAGAAGCTGAAGACAAACTAGTCCCCCCTAAATTTACATATTAGCAAATTAAAGAATTGGTGCGGGCAGCACAACAGAGAGGCCGACATTACACGTCCTGCGGACCTACAGTTTTCCTCTTATTGGCCTTTGCCCTTTCAATGGCCTTATCCAGAAGACACTCGACCTTCTCGCTCAGCGCAGGAATAAGCTCTCCAGATGTCATGCAATCTTTAGACTTTATGTATTCCTTTATCTTACTTCCTACTACCAGAATCTCCTTGGCCATTTTCATCTCCTTTGGGAAAGACCAGTTGAGTTTGTAATGGACGGCACTATAATCTAAGGTATTAAACCCGCCCGCATATGCGGTGAACGAAGGCCGATAATAGCACACGGGAACTAAATGTCAATAGGGTTGATAGAAAAACTTTATGAAAGAAAATTACAGGAAAGAGATTATATCGAAGACTAAAAGGCTGGTGGTAAAGGTCGGCACCGGCGTGATTACCACGAAAGACGGGCTTCTGGATATGACGCAGGTGGCGAGCATATCCAGACAGGCAGTGGGTCTCAGGAGGCGCGGCTACGAGGTGGCTGTGGTGAGTTCGGGCGCCGTGGGTGCGGGGATGGGCGAGCTTGGCATGCGCAAGAGGCCGACCACGCTCCCGGAGATACAGGCGGCCGCCGCCGTGGGTCAGAGCAAGTTAATCGGGGCCTACGATGACTGTTTCAAGATGGAGGGCTATCATGCCGCCCAGATACTGCTTACCAGAGAGGATTTAGAAGGGCGTCACCGTTATCTGAATACCTGCAACACCATCAGCGCCCTGTTCGGTCTCAAGGTCATACCCGTGATTAACGAAAACGACACCGTTTCGGTGGAGGAGATAAGTTTTAGCGACAACGATGCCCTTTCCGTCCTGGTGGCCAATCTTTTGAGGGCGGAGCTGCTGGTGATGCTCTCGTCCGTGGACGGACTTTACAGGAGGCCGGATAAGGGTGTGGAGCTTATACCACTGGTGGAGGAGATTACTGCAGACATAGAGGGGCTTGCGTCCAGGTCAAAGACACACCTCGGTATGGGTGGTATGGAGAGCAAACTAAGGGCTGCGCGCATAGCGACAAATTCCGGCGGGGCGGTTGTCATAGCGAACGGCAGGGCGCCGGACGTTCTGATAAAGATAATGGAAGGTGAGGAGCTGGGCACACTCTTTATTCCCGTGCGCGAAAAGCTCACCAGCCGCAAGCGCTGGATTGGCTTTACGTTGAGGCCGAAGGGCAAGATATACGTGGACGACGGCGCCTACGATGCGCTCTCGAAGAGGGGCAAGAGCCTCCTGGCATCGGGGATAGCCGATGTGGACGGAGATTTTGAGAGAGGCGACGTGGTCTCTGTATTTGCCACAGGCAATAACACCGAGTTTGCAAGGGGACTCACCAATTATTCCTCTGCAGAGCTTATGAAGATCCAAGGACAGTCCAGCACGTCAATAAAGAGGATACTGGGCTCCAAACCGTACGACGAGGTGGTGCACAGAGACAATATGGTGCTTATCTGAGACATTACCGGAGGGTGGGGCTTGTTGCCCACCTGTTTATGGGGTTAAACGCGTTTATTGACATAACCTTTTATTTGTGTAAAATTGTAGGCTAAAGGTGTTTTCCGGCATCTAGATCACAATATTATTGGTTCACGACTATGAAAGAACGTATTGAGATAGACCCAAACGTCTGCCACGGCCAACCCTGTATTAAGGGTACAAGGGTTATGGTCTATCTTATACTTGAACTATTGAAGGAGGGACTGACGCCAGAAGATATTATAAGAGATTATTACCCAAATCTTGCCGTAGAGGACATTAAGGCCTGCCTTGATTACGCTGCTTTCCTGATAAAAGAACAGGAGTTTATACCCTTTGAGGAAGTTGTTTAATTGAGATTTCTTGCGGATGAAAATGTTCCTTCCAGGATAGTATCCCACCTTGTAGAAACCGGTCACGATGTTGTAGACGTCAAAGAATTGAATGCTTCCAGGATCTCCGATAACGAGGTTGTTAATCTTGCTAAAAAGCAAGAGAGGGCGCTTATAACGTTTGATAAACATTTTGCAAACATTTTGCAATACCCACCCAGAGAAACCTGTGGAATAATCGTCGTCAGGATCCATCCTTCTATTTGGGAAGATGTAACAAAGGCTCTAGACAGATTTTTCAAAGAATCAAACTTTGATGACTTAAAAGGGAAGTTGGTGGTTTTGACAAAGAAGGGTTATAGAATCAGCTTAAAGTAAAATACGAGACAAGAGACCTCCAATTCCACAGTGGAGAAAAACACTGGGCTCCAAACCGTACGACGAGGTGGTGCGCAGGGACAATATGGTATTACTTTGAGGTAAAATGTAATGAAGCTCGACATCAATATTTCGATTCCAGACTTATGGGGTAACAAGAAGTTCCAAAAGAATGAATGGGGTAATATAAACTATCTCGTAGGTCCTAATGCAACTGGGAAAACACGATTTGTTGAACAATTAAAGCAACAGTGTCAAAACCAAAACATCAAAGTTCGATATTTGAGCTCGGAACGTCTCGCTGGTCTTGAAAGGCAGAGATATGAGTATTTTGGCTATAGCGCCCTAGAGAGCGGGTTAAATATGGGACAATTTGCTGTTCTTAAAAATTTTGGAACGAACTATGGCTTATCTGCCGATGCCTTTGTAACTCTGAAAGAAAAACTGGATATTAAGATAAAAATTGAAGCAACCTTATCCCAGTTGTTTGGTAGACGAATAAGATTGGTAGAAGAAGGCGGATTCCTCAAGCCTAGAATCCAGAAAATAGATGTGGGAAACGAATATGGTCCAGAATATGGTCTAAAGGAGAGTGAGTGCCATGGGCTCAAAGAACTGCTTACTCTTTTAACCTTCCTCTATAATGACGATTATAATTGCCTCATTATTGATGAGCCAGAGTTGCATCTGCATCCACAATTTCAAACATTCTTTTTGCAAGAACTTAGAAAGATTGCGGGCAATCCGCTTAACTCTCCAGAGAAGAAAATATTTTTTATCGTTACGCATTCTCCTTATTACGTTGATATACGCACACTTGAAGATTTGAAGCACTGTGTCGTTTTCCAGCCTGATAAGCCTCCTTCATTTATTGATCAAATAGATAGCGAAGACGAGCGAAGAATAAAGCGTCTATTGCCAAGGCTCAATACGCATCACAAACAATTCTTCTTTGCCTCTCGTCCAATTTTTGTAGAAGGCTATTCTGACCAACAGGTCTTCAGTCTAATCCAAGAGAAAAGAGGCAAGCCTTTAGGGGCGTTAGTGGCTTGTATTATTGACGTTACCGGCAAAGAAGAATTAGATTTGTTTTTCAAAATATGCAAGAAATTGAACATTGATGCTAAGTTTGTGGCTGATTTAGACGTATTAACCAAAGGCAAACTAAGGCAGTCTGTATCTGAAGATGACCGCTGTAGAGCATATTTGCAAACGGAAGGTATAGGGAGAGATCTTATGCAGGTGATAGGGGATGCCGAAAGGGCAATAAGTGCGTGCCTGAGTGAACTTGAACCAAAGTTAGCTGATACCTCCGAGTCAAATCTTCAAAACTTCCGAGATGCGCTTTGTAAAGCAAGTGAATTGGATAAAAAACGCTATGTTTACTTGCTTGGATTAAGATATCTTAGAGAGCAAATTAAGAGTCTCATTTCAAGCAATACAAAAGAAGGGAGCTTTCTCGAAGGGAGACTCCAAAAAATAATTGAGGCTTTTAAACGTTCTGGAGTGCATGTTCTGTCTAATGGCGAACTTGAACACTATTTACCTGAATATAAGGACGACAAATACACAATTTCAGATGCCGCCAAAGTAAGAACCTTTGAACAAGAGCGAGATTTTATTTTAGAGAGTAATTTAACTGAGGGAGAAATTCATGCGCGATACGGTGAACTTATAAATATCTTAGATGAAGCAACATGTCCAAAGGAAATAGATATGGATTTATACCTCACCCACGCTATACGTGAATGGATATTTAAAGTTCAATCTGCTTATAACCGAGGCGAGGTTAAGAACATGGATTCCCTTAAGATAAACGCGACGATAGACTGGCAAAGCCACTCTCGCATATTCGATTTGGTAGAATTCTCCCTGGACCAAGATGGCTTTATATGTAGAATTAGACTTAGACCTTTACTTGATCCGAAAGAAAGGGAGGTTAAGTTCAATAATTTGGTCTCTGCTGCAAATTATCAGCTTGAAAAGAACTAAACTTCAGTTAACAGAGGATTACATGGCAGTCGAAGACTCCCCGAATTAGCCTACCAGCAAAATGTCTACAACTTCCCCAGGAGTATCAGCACCCCGATCCCGATAAAGGCGATGGCGGCTCCGCTGCGGATGTATTTTACAGGCACGGCCTGCGCAATCTCAGCTCCCAGGGTTACACCTATCAGCGTCACCGCGGCCAAGGCCAGGGCTGCACCGATAAAAACTGCCAGGGGCTTTTCGGTCTGGCTGGCCAGAAATATTGCCGCCAGCTGTGTCTTATCCCCGAATTCCGCAGCGAAAATGGCGCCAAAGGTGGTAATGAGAACCTTCCAATCCATGTCCATGAGCGTCCTCCTTAGATTAATGTTCTTAACGACCTAGTCTTCTTTTGCTTTTACCTTCTTGACCAAAGTGTCATACAGGTACTGAAACTCCTCAGACCTCAGCATGCGTGCCGCTATCAGAAAAGTAATCACTGCAATGGGTAACGGCACGAAGAGTCTTGCCGCCTTCAGGGCGAGACTCCCATGATGTTCGGGCAGCAGATTCAGTGTGATTATACACACAAACGCCATTACGGCTGAGGCTGTTACCGTCTTTATCACGGTTGCTGATATACCCCCAAAGCCCTTCAGATGAAGCCTTTTTTTCAGGATAATAAACAGTATGGATGTCTGTACCATGGCGGAGATGGCCGTGGCCAGCGCCAGACCGCCTTCCTTTAAGAACCAGATGAGAGTGAGGTTGAGGGTCAGATTAAGGACTACCATACTCGCACCCACCTTTACGGGGGTTGACGTATCCTGCAGCGAATAGAAGGCCCGTATCAATATGTGCAGGGAGCAGTATGCCCATATCCCCGTGGCATAGAAGAGTATTACTGAGGCGGTGCGAAGTGCGGACTCATGAGTGAAGGCGTTTCTCTCAAAAAAGAGTTCCACAAGCGGCCCGCCCAGCACCATAAGTCCAAAAGACGCCGGTATGCTTGTAAATATTACTATCCTCAGTACCTTGTGCAGGGTGGCGGAAAACTCTTCCCAGTCCTCCCTTACTGCATATGTTGAGAGGGCGGGGAACATTGCGGTAGCCATTGCGATGCCCACAAGCGCCAGTGGGAATTCGATTATACGGTCTCCATAGTATAATACCGATGCGGCCCCACTCCGAAGGGGGTATTCATAAGTATTCCCCAGCAGCGTGAAGGAGCCGGCCCCTCCCGGTGAAGCCGCCAGCCCCACGGCGATCAGACTGTCTGCCAGGACGTTTACCTGCACCACCGCCAGACCAAAAACAACCGGTCCTATCAGCCTTATAACCTGTCTGAGTCCCGGATGGGAGAGTTCCAAGACAGGGCTTATATTATGGCCGGTACTTCTATTCTTAAGCACCAATAGCTGCATGCCGAGTTGTAAGATACCACCAACAACAACGGCCAGGGCGACGGCAAAGATTTTCTCGGTCTGGGTGTTGCCCAGAACGGGGGACAAGACGAGGATGCCCATTATCCAGCACACGTTCAACGCCACGGGTGAGAGGGCCGGCATGAGAAAATGACGGAGGCAGTTGAGTACGGCAGACGCCAGGGCGGCCAGGCAGATAAGCGGCATGTACGGGAACATTATGGCCAAGAGTTCCAGCACGAGTTGCCACTTTTCGCTTATTGGTGTGAGCCTTGGGACTGTATAGAAAACGACCTCCCCCACGATTACCACCAAACCAAGGAAGACGGTCAATACCGTTGCAATCACGCTTACCAGTATCCAGGATTCACGCGCCCCCCGCTTTTCCATGTATTCGGTGAATACCGGCACAAAGGCCGCTGTGAGGGCTCCTTCGCCGAACAGCCTGCGGAATAGATTTGGTATACGGAAGGCCACCGCAAATGCGTCCCAGACCATGCCGGTGCCGAAAACGCTGGCACAGAGGACGTCACGGGCCAGGCCCAGCACTCGGCTGAGCAGGGTACAGAGGCTTATGGTGCTGGCAGACCTTATAAAAGAGTGCTTGGGCAACGTCGTCTACCGTCTAAAGGACTGCTTGAATGTGCAGTGTTAATGATTAAGGGGTTGTGCGTTCTGATGTCAGACCTCAACAGGTTCATCTGCTTAGCTCACGGCAGAGGCCTCTCGCAGCGTCCAGCACGTCTTCCTGAGAGACAATCGCAGAACAGACGGCTATGCGTGTGGCTCCTGCGGCCAAGACCTGCCGGACGTTATATGTATCGATGCCTCCGATGGCGAAGAACGGTATGGTAATCTCCTTTACAACCTGCTGTATTAGTTGTGCCCCCACGGGGTTTACTCGTGCCTTGGTATTCGTGGGAAAGATTGGACCTATTCCCAGGTAATCCGCCCCGTTTGCCTGTGCCTGACGAGCCTGTTGGATACTGTGGGCTGAAATCCCTATTAGTTTGTCGTTACCGACCAAGCGTCTGGCCTCTTCTATCGGCATGTCTTCCTGACCTATGTGCAGTCCGTCTGCCTGGGCCTCTATGGTGATGTCCGGGCGGTCATTTATGATAAATATAGCGCCAAGCTCTTTGGTCAACGCCCTGAGTTCCAAAGCAAGCCTGCGGAGTTCCTTTTCCGGCACATCCTTGCCTCTAAGCTGCAGGACATCTGCCCCTCCACATATGGCAAGCCTTGCAGTGTCAAGCACGGACAGTTTACATAGGTTGATTGTGAGCAAGACATAAAGTCTTGCTTCTTTAATGGCCTTTCGCAAATCCTTGTCACTCATCGCCATCTGCAGGATGTATCATTATCATAATATAGTTTTGCCTTCAAGGTTTTTATCTGAAGTCCTTGTATAATATGCACTAGAGTAAGGCTCCGCCCCTTAGCACCGGCAGAGAATGTATTGACTGGTATGGCAAGGATGCTATAATTAAGTTTTCTATGGAGGCATCAAGAATCTGCATGTATGAGGCATACCTATATAATCCTACCCTTTTATTGACCGTTTGTCAGGAAGACAGGAATAGTCCCAATCGAGGATAATAGTTCGATGGATGCGATAAAGCACGAGTGCGGGCTTTTTGGTGTTTATGGTAGCGTGGACGCTGCGGAGAAGGTTTACTATGGACTTTATTCCCTTCAACATCGCGGCGAAGAAAGCGCTGGTATAGCTTCCACAGACGGCAGCGATATAGTCTGGCACAAGGGCATGGGCCTGGTCAGCAGCGTCTTCAATTTGCAAGACCTTAAACTCTTGAGGAACTCCGCTGCCATAGGGCACATCCGCTATTCTACCGTTGGCAGGAGCGAACGGCAAAACGCACAACCATTTGTGGCCGAGTACTCCAAGGGTCCGGTTGCGATTGCGCACAACGGGCAATTGGTTAATGCCGTATCGCTTAGAAGGTCCCTTAAGAGGAGCGGCGCCGTATTCCAAACCTCCAGTGACAGCGAGGCGATTTTGCATCTGATGGCAAGGCCTGAGTACTGTGAGAATCTCCCCGGCCTTCTGGGAGACCTTAGGGGGGCATTTTCGCTCTTAATCCTTACTCCGGAAGAGCTGATTGCCGTCAGAGACCCCAACGGTTTCAGGCCGTTATGCATCGGTAAGTTGAAGGACGGCTACGCCGTGGCCTCGGAGAGTTGCGCCCTTGACCAGGTTGGGGCGGAATATCTTAGAGAGGTTTCTCCCGGCGAGATAGTCCACATAAACAAGGACGGCCTGAGGACGGAGACCTTTGCTGCGGCGAAGCCGTCCTATTGTATCTTTGAGCTGATATACTTTTCCAGACCGGACAGTGTCGTATACGGAGAGAACGTCCACCTCTTTCGCAAGCGGTTGGGCGCCAAGCTGGCTGAGGAGTGTCCGGTAGAGGCGGATATAGTGGTCCCTGTGCCCGAGGGGGGAAATTCTGCGGCCATTGGCTATTCACAGGTCTCTGGAATCCCTTTGGAGAGGGGCTTTGTACGTAACCATTATGTAGGCCGCACCTTTATTCTGCCCCGGGTCGAGCAGCGGCATCAAAAGGCAGAGATTAAGCTAAACGCCATCTCAAGCGTGGTCGCAGGCAAAAGGGTTATAGTGGTGGACGACTCAATCGTACGGGGTACCACCTCCAAGAGCCGTTTCGGGCTGCTGAGGAGGGCCGGTGCAAAGGAGATCCACGTAAGGATTAGCTGTCCGCCGCATCGCTATCCGTGTTATTACGGTATAGATTTTCAGATTAGGGAGGAACTTATAGCGGCCGTCCGCCCGCTGGAGGAGATACCTGAGTTCCTGGAGGTAGACAGTCTGGGTTATCTCAGTATAGAGGGCCTCTTGAGCTGTACTTCTCCCCCGAAGGACTACTGTGTTGCCTGTTTCGCAGGTAAGTACCCCGTGCCGGCAGAGGTAGTTAAGAAGGTTCCTGCGGACTTGGAAGAGTGGGAAGAAAAGGCCGGGGAACACATAATTGTGGTGTAGTCTTTAAAGATCGTGTCTCGCCTCACAAACCTCTAAAAGGGTCTCATGTTATGTCCCCAATATCTTATAAAGATGCAGGTGTGGATATATCCACCAAGGAGAAATTCACCGGGGACATACATGCGGATATGCGAAAGACCTTTGGTCCAAGGGTCATCGAATGCCCCGACGGCTTTAGTGGACTCTTCAGCCTTCATTACGAAAACCGCCTGTTCAAGAAATACCGTCAACCCGTGCTGGTCGCCTCAACCGATGGTGTCGGGACAAAGCTTAAGATAGCGTTTATGATGGATAAGCACGATACGGTTGGCATAGACCTCGTAGCCATGTGCGTTAACGACGTCTTGACCATGGGTGCCGACCCCCTCTTTTTTCTCGACTACATTGCGTCCAGCAAGGTAGTGCCTTCCCGGTTACATCAGGTAATCAAAGGTATAGTCGCGGGATGTAAGGAGGCCGAATGCGCCTTACTCGGAGGGGAGACCGCTGAGATGCCGGATTTTTATCACAATGGCGAATACGACCTCGCCGGGTTTGCGGTAGGGGTCAGGGAAAAGAAGGGCCTGATACTCGGCAAGACCATTGTACCGGGGGATGTGGTGGTGGGTCTTTCCTCAAGCGGGCTGCACAGCAACGGCTTTTCTCTTGTACGAAAAATCTTTTTCCAGAAACAGAAGTGGTCCGTCAGGAAGAAGGTTGAGGAGCTTGGCGTGACACTGGGAGAGGAACTGTTGAGGCCCACAAAGATTTACGTTAAGGCCATGAAGAGGGTGTTGGAGCACTACAAGGTAAAACGCGTGGTGAAAGGTATCGCACACATTACCGGGGGGGGGTTCCCCGGGAACATACCGCGTATCCTGCCCCAGGGTACGGCGGTTAGGATAGAAAAAAATAGCTGGACGCCTTATCCCGTCTTTAAGCTTATCAAGAGACTGGGAGACGTGCCGGAAGATGAGATGTACCAGGTATTCAATATGGGCATAGGCATGGTGCTTATCGTGGGAGACTGTTACGGGGATTCGGTAATACGGATTCTCCGGGCAGAGGGTCAGGACGCCGTGGTCATAGGGAAGGTAATAAAGGGCAAACGCCTGGTGGAGATTGTGTAACGCAGGTCTTGTAAACAGTGCATATAAAATCGTAGGGGCGAGGCGACCTCGCCCCTACAAAAATCCACATTGGGACAAATTGTTGCATATTCCAAATATTGGACAACTAGATCGATTAATCAAACATTCAATACCCCAGGAAACCGCATCTGGCAGCGCAATTACTACGAACACGTTATACGCAATGAACAGGACTTGAATGAAACCAGTGAATACATAATCAACATTCCCTGAAGTGGAAATTAGATAAAGAGAATCCTGATAACCATCTGTAAGATATATACTTGCACAATGTGCTTTACAATTATTGGCTCCCCGGCATAATCCTTGGCTTGTAGAATCTGCCTCTTTTTCTCAGCGTGTCAGCTCTATCTGCAGCAGGGAGGGGGCGAAGGCGGACGGGAAGGTTTTCTTAAAAGAGTCTGGCGCCCAGCGGAGCGGCCTTAAAAGCGTCTTAAACCATTTTGGGAAGTGTCTCTTTCTTTTGTAAAAATAATATTGTGTCTTCGTCAAATGAAGCTCCGGGAAAAAGCGTGTAAGGTCTTCTACTCTTTCGAAGTTGCGAAAATGCAGGGTTGGCGGTTTGTGGCTCTTCCTATCCCCTCGTGGTTGCGTTTCCAGAGCCGCCCCTTTCGCAGGATCTTCCTCTAATTCAAACAACCTTTCCGGGTCCTCGTTGAACGGTACGCCCAGTATTGCCTTGCCCGACGGTCTGAGCACCCTGGTTATCTCGCCGGCCAATTCCTCCGGCCTGAGGACGTGTTCGAAAAGAAAGATTGATACCACCCTGTCAAATACCGCATCCTTAAACGGGAGCCTCTCGGCGAAGCCGGATACGCGCAGTATGTCTTTTCCCCTTATGTGCTTCAGATGAGATGGGGAGATGTCGAATGCCACCCTGTTGCCTCCCAGAGCGGACAGCAGGATGCCTTCGCTTGCCCCAATGTCGAGTACTGTAAGACCGGCGGTGGGGCCGATGAATCTTGTACAGGTTGATAAGTGTTTTGAGAGTTTTCTTGCGGAGTTCCACGTGTGCATGGCTACGCGGCAATCTGAGACGTGATAACTTAGTTTTTCCAACAAGCCCATCTCCATATATTTGATGTGCTTGGAATCATGCTCATGCTGCCCCGCCAGGTCTTCGTCGTATTGGTTCTTGTACGATTGGTACAGGGGGTCTTGGGATATTTTTTGTGAGAAGAGCAAAGGGATGCCGTCTTCCAGTGCGAATGCGGCTTTGCAGCCTTTGCACTCGAGGGCATCATCCTTTTCAGACAGCCCAGACTTACAATCGGGGCAGCAGACCAACTGCCGAAGAAGCTTGTCCATGTTCACGTCTTCAAACCTGTAAGTAGGTTCTGATGGCGTCCTCGAACCGCATCGGCATCAGTTTAAAGTCCCTTTTCATCTCCGTTATGTCACCCACGTTGTCGCTCTTCAGCATAATGAGCTGTTCGCGGGTAAGCATGGGCTTCGTACAGGTCTTCTCCATCACGAAGGCCATTGGCCATGCGGCGGTGATAGGCATGTGTACCTTCCTCTTCCATACTCCCATCACCCTGAAAATGGTATCCAGCATCTCATCTATGGACAACCGTTCCGGCCCACCCAGTTCGTACGTCTTGTTTACAATATCCGCGCTGAGGGCAGCCTTTACAAAACAGTGCGCCACGTCGCCCACGTATATAGGCTGCATCTTTACCTTCCCCGAGCCTATGACATTGAAGACGGGCAGGAACCACGTCTGTCTGACCATCTGTGCGAACATGTTCACGAACTCGTCGTCCTTGCCGCATATTATTGACGGACGGAATATGACGAAGGGGATCCCGCTTGAGCGGACGGCCTCTTCCCCCGCCCATTTGGTCGTGTGGTAGCGGCTGGGTGTGTCCGCTCGTGAGCCCATGGCGCTCATGTGTACAAACTTCTTTACCCCGGCCCTTTTGGCGGCCTCCACCACGTTTGCCGTGCCCTCCGCATGTATCTTCTCAAAGGTTACGTCTGGGGGAATCTCTCTGATGATGCCCACAATATGGATGACCGCGTCTACGCCCCTCATTGCCCCGGCAAGCGTTACCGGAGAGGTTATGTCCCCCTCAACTAATTCCACGTCGAGACCTTCCAGCACCTCTCGCCGCCCGCCCTTTCTTACCAGGCATCTCACCTTTTGTTTCTCTTCCTGTACCAGCTTCCTTACAATATTGCGTCCAACAAAGCCCGTACCGCCCGTTACAAGTATCATGTTTTGCCCCCGGTATCTACTATGGCGATGGCCTCAATCTCCACACCCACGTCCTTGGGCAGTCTCGATGCCTCAACAGTTGCGCGTGCGGGTTTGGAGTCCTTAAAGAATTCGGCATACACCTCATTGACCGCACCGTAGTCCTCCATGTTTGCCAGGAATATGGTGGTCTTTACCACCCCTTTCAGGGACGTACCGGCAGCCTCCAGCACACCTCTAAGGTTTTCAAGCACCCGGTGGGTCTGCGTGCGTATGTCGCCTTTGATGACGTCTCCCGTGGCAGGGTCAATGGGTATCTGGCCGGAGACGAAAACGAGAGGGCCTGCTCGGATGCCCTGAGAGTACGGCCCGATGGCCTGAGGCGCATTCTTGGTGGAAATCACTACCTTGTCATGCATGGCCGCTGTCCCTTTGTGCATAAACCGACGTCTCTGCAAAAATCTTGCAGTGACATGATGTCATTCTGAACGAAGCGAAGAATCCAATCGGTTACGGTGGCGTCGGGTCTCCGCACCCGACGGCGGTGCGACCGCTGCGAGCGGCGTCCGATGCGGAGATCGGACGCTACACTTTTAGATTCTTCGGTCGCTTCACTCCCTCAGAATGACATTACGTAAGGTTTTTCAGGGGTCTCAAATTGAAATTAGATACCTGTGTCCCTGAGAAAAGGTTTGAGGTCAAGTGCTGACCTCCACCGTTTGTCCTGCGACGACGCCTTCTTTGCCGTTTTTCTTGAGTGTCCTGTCCAGGAGTTCTACCACGTGCAGCGTCTCCACGGGCAGGTTCTTGCCGGCGGCAAGGTCCGACAGTTGAAGCATACATCCGGGGCAAGACGTTACCACCTTTTCCGCTCCGGATTTTTCTACGGCCTTTATCTTATGGTCGCCAATCATCATGGACAGGTCACGGTATATCAGGCTGAAGACGCCCCCTCCGCCGCAACATCTTTCCGGGGTCTCCATCTCCTTAAGCGTGGCGCACCGCTTGATTACGTTCCTGGGCTCTTTAATTATACCCTGCCCCCAGCGTAGGTGACAGGGGTCGTGATAGGTAACCGTAGAGTCTATAGGAGCAGTCTCGTATTGGGTAAATTTTTCGAGGAATACGTTGATATCGTAAATCTTGTCGTGCATGGGTCTCCACGAGTCACCCAGCATCTTGAGGTAATCCCTCTTTATTGTCAGGGTACAGGTGCCGCATCCGGAGACGATGGCGTCCAGGTCTTCGGCCTCAAAGACCTCCCTGTTCTTCTGCGCCAGCTTCTTGGCCGCGGTAGTGTCCCCCAGAGACTTGGCGGGGATACCGCAGCACACCTGTTTGGATGGAACGACTACCTCGATGTCCAGCTTATTGAGTACGTTTATCAGGGAATCTGCCATATTGGGGTATACGTAGTTCGTAAGGCAACCCACAAAGAACCCCACCCGCATCCTGGGGTTAGCGAGTTTTTTTGTGTGTCTGTGTTTATTCAGCACAGTCTGCCTGGCGAGGGGCGGCACCCATCTCCTGCCCATAAAAAACAGAGGCAGGTGTCGCAGACTCCCCCGCCGCTCGCCTGGGAGAAAGTTCTGGCCGAAGGAGACCAGATTGAGTACGAAGTCAAATAGGCCGCGTCTGGGCAGCACGTGCCTGAGGATAAGGCGCGCCAGGGGTGGTATACCCATGTTTTGTTCTATACCTTCTAACAGCGCATCCATAATCGTACTAAAGTCCACTCCGGAGGGGCAAATGGCCTGACACCGCAGGCATTTTTTGCAGGAATAGATGTAGTCCCGGAGTTCCGGGCTGTAGTAAATCTCTCCCTGGAATATGGCCTCCGCCAGGCTTATCCTGCCCCTTGCGACGCGCGTCTCGTCGCCGGTTTCAAGAAATACGGGGCAGACCGAGCGGCACTTGCCGCACTTTGCACACTTTGCAATCTCTTTTTTTGCCTCTTCTATGCCCATGGTAACGTTAAAACAGATTCTAATTTATAACGCAGACTTAATCAAACAATTTTGACTTTACTGTGTGTCTTCATGTCCCCCGTCCGGTTTTTGCAGTGTACAATAAAACAATCGTCATCAAGGTGCAGTACTGATATTGCCTTGATTTTACGGCAATTTTCCGCTAACTTAGGGTTTGATAAGGAAAAAAGATGAAGAAGACACTCAACTCCTCCAGTCTCAAAGACATATACAAAAAGGTAGTTGACGGTGAAAGGTTAAGCCGGGAGGACGGGCTCAGGTTGTATGCCTCGAATGATGTCCTTCAAATCGGTCACATGGCCAATATTGTCAGGGAGCGCAAAAACGGCAACAAAACCTTTTATATAGTAAACCGCCACATAAACTATTCCAACGTCTGTAAGAATCAGTGCAAGTTCTGCGCCTTTTCTAAGGAGGAGGGAGAAGATGGCAGTTATGCAATGGGCGTGGACGAGGTGATGAATGAGGCGGACGGTGTCGTAGAGCAGGGGGCTACGGAGATACACATTGTGGGTGGACTGCACCCTAAACTGGGATTTGATTACTACCTTGAGATGCTTGGCAGACTGCATGAGCGTTATCCCCAGGTGCATCTCCAGGCCTTTACTGCCGTGGAGATTGCCCATCTGGCCGAGAGGGCGGGTCTTTCGCTAAGGGATACACTGACGGCGCTTAGGCGGGCCGGCCTAGGGTCTATCCCCGGGGGAGGGGCAGAGGTCTTTTCATCCAGGGTAAGGAAGGAGCTGTGTCCCGACAAGCTGGCGGGAGAGGGCTGGCTGGGTGTTATGCGCGAGGCTCACCGTCTCGGTCTGAGGAGCAACGCCACCATGCTGTACGGACACGTGGAGTCTGCCGAGGAGAGGACAGACCACATGCTTGCGCTCAGAAGGCTCCAGGACGAGACCGGCGGATTTATGGCGTTTATCCCGCTTGCGTTTCACTCCGATAACACCTTTCTGCAGGGGCTTCCTCGGACTACTGCCGCTCTTGACCTAAAGACCCTGGCCATCGGCAGGTTGATGCTGGACAATTTCCCCCACATAAAGGCCTTCTGGATTATGCTGGGCATAAAGCTTGCCCAGGTATCGCTGAGCTTCGGGGTAGACGATATAGATGGCACTGTGGTGGTGGAGAGGATAACCCATTCGGCAGGGGCCGATACGCCTGAGGAGTTGTCGGTGACCGAGATTGTAAGACTCATTGAAGAGGCGGGGCGGAGTCCGGTGGAGAGAGATACGCTTTATAGAGAGATAGTAAGGCCAAACGGCAGGTTTGACCACGATTGGCATCCGGCAGAGAGCAGGTCAGAGGACTGTGTTAAGGTTACCAGCTAGAGAGGAGAGTCATGGAGTCGTTTCCTAGGCTTTTTAGTCCCTTCCGCATAGGTTCCATGGAGATAAAAAACCGCATTGTATTGCCTGCGATGGAGACCCATCTTTGCGACAAGGATGGCTTCGTTACCGATGAGGTTATCTCCTATTACCGCGAGAGGGCGAAAGGCGGAGCCGGGTACGTGACGGTTGAAAATATCTCTGTTGACCCTGAGGGCAGGATTAATGACGGCATGATGTGCATTCATGACGACAAGTACGTAGACGGCCTGAAACGTCTTGCAGATGAGGTCCACAAGGTAGGGGGCAAGGTAGTTATTCAACTGAACCATGCAGGCAAGGAGGCCCTTAAGTTCTGTACGGGTGTTGCCCCTGTTGCGCCGTCCCCCATCCCCAGCCCGCTGACCAGGACAATGCCCAGAGAACTGTCTGCCGCGGAGATAGGGGAGATAATCAAGAGATTCGCCGATGGGGCGGAAAGGGTTGTGCGTGCCGGGGCGGACGGCGTTGAGATACACATGGCCCATGGCTATCTCGTAAACCAGTTCTTTTCTCCGGAGACTAATAAAAGACTGGATGACTACGGCGGTAACACCGACAGAAGGTCGAGGTTTGCACGTGAGATAGTGGAGGCGATAAGGGACGGGGTACCGGACGGCTTTCCCGTTATTTGCAGGATAAGCGCCGATGAATATACGGACGAGGGCCTTAAGCTGGAGGAGAGCAAGGTCATCGCAAAGATACTCGAGCGTGCCGGCGCAAGCGCCCTCCACGTATCGGCATGTAACAGCTCGTCCGCAGTCTACAATATCCCTTGCTACTACTTGGAAGAGGGTTGTTTTGTGCACCTGGCGGCCGGCATAAAGTCCGTGGTAGGTGTGCCTATAATTACGGTGGGACGTATTCTAGGGCCGGAGATGGCAGAAAAGGCGCTCAAAGAGGGCAAGGCGGACCTTGTCAGCATGGGCAGGGCCCTTATTGCAGACCCACACCTTCCAGTTAAAGCGAAAGATGGGCGATTAGACGAAATCAGGCCGTGCATCTCCTGTAATCGCTGTATAGAGAGTATTATTGAAAGAAAACTTATATGCACCGTGAACCCTTTCATCGGAAAAGAATGGGAAATTGAAAAGATGCCACAAACCAAGCCAAGGCGTGTCCTTGTAGTGGGCGGCGGCCCTGCAGGGCTTTCTGCCGCGGCCACTGCCGGGGAACGAGGTCATAAGGTGTGGCTCTGGGAGAAGGGCGCAGACCTTGGTGGCAGGTATCGTTATGCAACCATGGCGCCCAAGAAGGAGAATATGGGTAAGTTTCTTGATTACCTTGTGAGACATGCGAAAAAATATACTGAAGACATACAGTGCAACAAAGAGGCAACGGCCGCCGCCATAAAGAAATTTGCGCCGGACGTCGTCATCCTGGCGTGTGGAGCCAAGGACGAATTCGTGAACATTCCGGGCACCACAGGCAATAATCTTTTTGACGTGAAGGATGCCTTTAACAGGCCTGACGCATTGGGTGAAAACGTGGCCATAGTGGGAGGCGGTCCGGAGGGTTGTGAGCTGGGAGACTTTCTTTTAACCAGGGGCAAGAAGGTGACCGTCATTGAGATGAGAAGGATGTTGGGCATAGGCCTGGTGGCGCACCCCCGTTTTCACGTCTCAGAGAGGCTGAAAAAAGGCGGCGCCAACATCCTTATGAGTGCAAAGGTGGTTGAGGTGGGGCCGGGATTTTTGGTAATTAATAAGAGGAGTGAAGGCAATGAGAGGTTAGACGGATTTGACGGCATTGTTATGGCAAGCCTTCACAAACCCAACAAAGACCTTGCAGAGGCCCTGGATGGCATAGTAAAGGAGCAGTACGTCGTCGGTGACGCCCGCGAGGGGCGTACGGCCCTGGAGGCGGTGGCGGAAGGGGCAGAGGCGGCCCTCAAGCTTTAACTTCTAGTATAATTTATGTTTATGTTATTGTAGTGGCAGAGCTTGCTCTGCCAGCACATTATTTTATGATAGGGGCAAGGTCCCCGTACCTGCCCCCACAAGAAGGGTAACCACAGAGGGTTGCCCCCATGAACGGTCGAGCAAGCTCGACCACTACAGGTTGAATTCCATTATTCCGAGGCATAAAGATGTGAAACAAGGCAGCGTGCTCAAGGTAGAAGGACCCTGGTGTCAGGTCGAGACTAACGGACACAACTACAGGTGCAGTCTAAGGAAAAAGCTCAAGACAGTGTCCGACAAGCGGACGAGTCCCGTGGTTGTGGGGGATTTGGTTCAGTTTAGCGAGACGTCTCCAGGGGAAGGGGTAATCGAAGGAATACAGGATAGACGTACCAAACTATCCCGCCTTGCCCCGTGGGCGCCCGGTAAAGAGCATGTGGTGGTGGCCAATATGGACCAGGTGCTTATCGTGGTGTCCGCAAAGGACCCGCCTTTAAAGGCCGGTGTTATTGACCGCTATATAATTGCTGCAGAAAACGGTGGTTTAAGTGCGGCAGTCTGTGTGAACAAGGTAGACCTGGTAAGCGAAGATGAGGTGTCCTGGGTCGGAAATTTGTACAGCAGACTGGGATACCCGGTACTGTATACCAGTGCGGTTAAAGGTGTAGGCATAGATGGCCTTGCAGGCGTGCTGAAGGGCAAGAAGACAGTTCTGGCGGGACAGTCGGGCGTAGGCAAGTCGTCTCTTATTAATCAGATTCAGCCGGGACTCGGTCTCAGAGTCCAAGACATAAGGAAGGCCGCAAGGAAGGGCAAACATACCACCAGTTGGGCAACCCTGTTCAAGATAGACATCGGCGGGTACGTGGTAGATACGCCCGGCATACGGGAACTCGGACTTTGGGATGTCAGGGGATGTGACGTTGCAGAGTTCTTCCGGGATATCTGGGAGATGGGAAAGGGCTGTCGCTTTTCAAAGTGCACCCACAGTCACGAACCGCATTGCGCGGTGAAGGCCGCCGTAGAACAGGGCTCGCTTGACGAAAGGCGCCATGAAAGCTACCTGAGAATCCTGGAGTCCACGAAAGAAGAACTGCCCTACTAGGCATTGTCCTATCTGAAACAACGAGAGCTCTCAGGAATCTGTGCAACGGTCATTCTTCGCTTCGCTCAGAATGACATAGGTATTGAAGTGGCTTTCCCACAGCTTTCATAATGTGAGGTACGTCTCAGCAGCATGCTTCCACTTGTTGACGGAATCTTGTCTGATGACAGCAGATAAGACCTACCGTCGCACGGCGAATATAGGTCTTGACGCTGCAGCGACAATATGATTAGAATTTCTCCTCGACATGCCAACCCAAGACAAGGCCTCTCCAGAGCGTGACCAACCCAGGGTGACTGTGATAGGCTCCGGTACGGGAGTCCCTTCGCTGACCCGCGGTTATCCCGGGATTCTTGTCAGGGCGGAGGGTGAGATTATGCTGCTGGACACGGGGCCCTGCACCCTGGCGAGACTGCTCCACAAAGGCATTACTTACGCCGACATAGATAAGGTCTTTTATACCCATCTGCATCCTGACCACTCTGCGGACATGACGTCCATCCTCTTCGCCATGAGGAATGCCGAACCGAGACGGGTGAAGCCCTTGCAAGTCTTTGGGCCACCCGGCTTGAAGGAATTTTATCAGGGTCTGAACAGCTTGTACGGTAATGTCCTGTCCCCCAAATCTTATGAGTTGAGTCTTGCGGAGCTGTGGAATGATGAGACTGTCTTTGATGGATGGAAGGTAAGGACACGGCAAATGGCGCATATGATCCCCACCATAGGGTATCGTTTGGAGTTTTCGAGCGGGAAGGTCCTCGTCTATTCGGGTGATACGGACTACTGCGAGAACATTGTAGAGTTGGCGAAGGGGGCTGATGTCTTGATACTGGAATGCTCCTTTCCCGACGACCTTAGGGTAGAGGGTCATTTAGTACCTTCTCTTTGTGCCAAGATTGCCAAGGAGTCGGGATGTAAGGTGCTTGCGCTCAGCCATTTTTATCCTCAGTGGGAAGGGCGTGATATTTTACGTGAATGCCGGAGCTTTTATAATGGAAATATAATCCTGGCAGAGGATTTAATGGAATTTTTATTGTAAAATAAATGAAGACCCCTGAAAAAGCCCATGGGTTTACTTAATGTTCCTCTCCCTAGAGGGGAGGGGAATAGGGGCGGGTGATGCCCTAATCTCCTAAGCCTGCCTGATATAAATAGATATGATCAGGCAAAAATCACCCCACCCTCTCAAGGGGAGTGAAAACTTGTTTTGAACCCTGTAAAGCACACTTTTCCAGAGGTCTTAAACAAAAAGGGGGTGATTAATTTGCCCGACAAAAATAAAACGGCGTTATTGGTAATAGACATGTTAAGGGACTTCGTGGAAAAGGGAGCACCCCTGGAAGTACCCAAGGCGCGGGGTATTGTCGCCAATATAAGGAGAGAGATAAACAAGGCTCGGCGCAACAATATCCCTATCATATACAGTTGTGACAGCCATTTGAAGGACGACAGGGAATTTGCGATATGGCCTCCACATGCCGTAAAGGGGACACTCGGCGCAGAGGTAATAGACGAACTGAAGCCTCGTGAAGGGGATATTGTGATACGTACGGGTACTTACTCGGGATTTTTCCGTACCTCACTGGATAAGACCCTCAAGGAGCTTGGGGTGCGGCGCCTTATATTAACGGGTGTTGTAACTAACATCTGCATACTTTATACCGCCGTTGATGCCTACATGCGGGGTTACGAGGTAAGCGTACCGGAGGATTGTGTTACCGCACTGAGGGCCGCTGACCACAGGTTCGCCATGAGGCAGATTAGCGAGACGCTTAAGACCTTTAGGTCTTCTTGAAATTTCTGAAGAATCCCTGTTCTGTTATCATTCCGCGGGATTGGGGGGGCGCGAAGGGGCTCTTTGTAAACTAAAAAGGCTCACTGTGCAAGCTGTGCACAGTGAGCCTTTAGAAGCAGTACTTGTATTAGAAAGGGAAGCTTATTACTTCTTAGCGAAATTCCTTACAACCTGGAGCAGTTTCTTCATCATATTATCAGTCTGTTTACCTCTGTAGCTGGGCATCTTATCCTTCCCGCTCAGTACGGTTTCCATAAGCTGCTCATCTGTCCTGGATGCCTGCCACTTTGCGTCCGTAAAGTCGGGCACGCCGGCCTGCTTCCCAAAAGTTGTGCCTTTACCGCCGTTTCCATGACAGTAACAGCATGTCTCCTGGGGGGCAAATGAGCCCTGAACTGAACCGCTGCCGAAGATGTAGAATACGCTCTTTTCCGGATTACTTGCTGCTCCAATGTCTTCGTCCGCCAGAGCTAAAGGACAGATAGCAAGACAGAAGACCAAGACGGGAATGCCGAGTAAGAACACTTTTTTCATATCTTAAAACCCTCCTCTAAATGGCGCGAAATTTCTTATGAAGATTAGGGAAAAGCCTAGGGAGCAAGACCTGCCTCTGTCATGTATACCTGGTGGCAGCTCCTGCAGGAAAGGAAGAGGAACCTGTAGGAATGTCCTACCTCTTCTATCAGTCCAACCTTATCGCCCTTGGCCCTTACCTCTATATTACCGGCGTGGGTCTGTACGAGCTCGCTTATTACCTTTGTGTTCGCGTCTACGTTAAACTTTTGAACACGCTCGATTTCGTTTGCCTTTATGGTTCCCCCGGCCTTACCGATGGTTTCATAATCTGCGTCGGTCAGCTCTTCCGGGAAATAACCCTTTAGACGGTTAATCTTCTGGAACTCCTTGGCCGAAGAGGCGCAGAGTTCCCTAACTGAATTCGCACCATAGCTATTTACAGATATGGCACAAACAAAAAGCAAGGCCGTGCTTGCTATAACCAGCCTTTTCAGCAACATTTATCTTCCTCCTTTTCGACTTAAGAACCCTCCTCTTTCCTTATACTCTAACCCTACGACGGTATTAACCGGATGAAACTAGTTTTGTCACCTCCCTTCCCACGGACAGTTAACGGACTCCAGAAGGCAAGTGATAAAACGGTCAAAGACTCTAACATCATTAAACAAGGTAGTCAAGAAAAAATTTGGGTACGATTCCTCAGCTTGTCCCCTATTTTGTTTATTCTGGGGGAGCCTCACCGGGGTACAGCTCCGAATATATCTGTATTCCCAGGTGATTGTGGCAGTTTTTACAGCTGTTGCGAAGCCTGCCGAAAGAGTACTGTATGTCTTCGTATGCACCCAAGTATCTTTCACTGGCAGACTTGTGAATATCGTCAGCGTGCTTCTTCATTTCCTTAGTGAGTTTCAGGTATTCCTCATCGTCGGGCGGTGCAAACTCCTTCCGCACCCTGTCTGATAGCTTTGAAATGACCTCGCCCGCCTTGACGTACGTGTCCCAATCGCTCTCTGAAAGGTTATAGTAACCCATCCTCTCTTGAGCTTCCTTATAATGTGTGTCTATCTTTTTCATTAATTCCTGCAATTCCTTCTTTTTTGGGTCCTCCACCTCTTTTTTCTCGTCGGCGTGCGAGAGACCAGCAAGAGGGATTATGGACATGAAGACGGATATGGTTAAGAGGATGATTGTGTAAAAACTTTTACTCTTTATGCTCATTCCTGAACACATAAGGGGTTGGTCCTCCTCTTAAGTTTACTAACTACATCCGTGCGGCCCCAAAGAAAGGAATGGAAGATGTTACTAATTTATCGCCTCCAAATCAATGGAAAACGCTTCATTTCTCACGGGCAACTTGCCGCCCTTGAAAAAAGCGCCAGACGGAATATAATGTACTCAACTTACGTCAACTGGACAGTAATGAGAGGCGGCTCAATCCGAGTAAATATCACATGAAGTGGTCACAAACCCTAATACCGACGCTGAAAGAAGACCCCACTGAGGCAGAGATTACCAGCCATAAGCTTATGATAAGGTCCGGTATGATTCGGAAGCTCCTTTCGGGCGCCTATTCATATCTGCCGCTGGGGACGAGGGTGCTGAACAAGGTAGTAGGCATTATTAGAGAAGAGATGGACAGGGCCGGGGCTATTGAGGTCTATTTGCCTGCCCTTCAGCCGCTGGAACTGCTGGAGGCAAGCGGCAGGATAGACGTCTTCGGACAAGACCTCATTCGATTTGAGGACCGTCACGGTAGAACGCTGGCCCTTGGGCCGACTCACGAAGAGGTCGTCACACATCTGGTGCGTAACGAGATAAGTTCGTACAGGCAGTTGCCGATAACGTTGTATCAGATACAGATGAAATTCAGGGACGAAGTCCGCCCCCGCTTCGGCGTCCTAAGGAGTAAGGAATTCCTCATGAAAGATGCCTACAGCTTTGAAATAAATGAGGCGGGGCTGGATAAGAGTTATAAGGCGATGTACAACGCCTACTGCAGGATATTTGACAGATGCGGGCTCAAGTACATACCGGTAGAGGCTGACACCGGGGCAATGGGAGGAGACGTATCCCATGAGTTTATGGTCCCTTCCGAGGTGGGAGAGGACTTACTGGCAAGATGTAAGGGCTGTGACTATAGTGTCAACATGGAGAAGGCAGAGCCGGCACCCCTGCCTGCCGTACAGGACGTGCAGCAGGTCATAAGAAGTGTCCCTACTCCCAAGGTGACCACCATAGGGCAGGTAAGTGAATTTTTAAAAATAGAACCTAACAAACTGGTTAAGACCCTTATCTATAAGGTGGGAGGAGAACCGGTAGCAGTCCTCGTCAGAGGAGACCATGAGGTCAATGAAATACGGCTGGCAAAGGTACTTGGCCAGGACGGTATCAGCCTTGCGGATGAGGAGACTATCACGAACGTAACAGGGGCGCCCATGGGTTTTACCGGGCCGGTGGGGCTTAATATAAAAATCATAGCAGACCAGGCCGTCTCGGTGGTTAAAAACTGCGTTACCGGGGCAAATAAGGCGGATACCCATCTCGTAAACGTGAATCCGGGGCGTGACTTCAAGATTAACCGTGTGGAAAACCTCAGGTACGTTGTGGAAGGCGATACCTGTCCAAAGTGCGGAGAGGAACTCGTTATATCCCGCGGGATAGAGGTTGGTCACGTCTTTAAGCTGGGTACCAAATACAGTAAGGCCCTCGATGCGAAATTCCTTGACTCAGATGGCGTGCTAAAACCGATGTTGATGGGGTGTTACGGAATAGGCGTAAACCGGATTATTGCCGCACTTATAGAGTGTTCTCACGATAAAGACGGCATTATCTGGTCACCTGAACTGGCGCCGTATCAGGTGCTTGTGCTTCCCCTCAACGTGAAAGATAAGTGGTGTCTCGATGCGGCGTTGAGGATCCATGATGAACTGGAAGGGGCCGGTGTTGAGACGCTCTTGGACGACAGGGACCAGCGCCCTGGAATAAAGTTCAAGGATGCAGACCTTATTGGCATACCCTATAGGGTGGTAGTGGGAAAGAAATACCAGGACGTTGGCCAGGTCGAGGTGCAGTTCAGGGGGGGCGGTGAGGCACTGTTTGTGACGCTTGACAGAATAGTACCGGAGATAAAGAAGCTGTTCGGCTCCTAAAAGTCGGGCGTATTTATATACAAGATTGCTTCGCCGCTTCCGCTCCTCGCAATGACAATTGTAAAGGTTTAATCTATGGGCAGAATACAGCCGTCGTTGGCAGTAAACCTTTTCGTAGGGATGCTTTCCTACGATGAAAATCTCTTCCAGTCGGTTGAGAGAAGGCTGGAGGAAGAATTCGGGCCTGTAGACCTGACGAGTGACGTCATCCCGTTTAATTTCACTGACCACTACGAAAAGGAAATGGGAAGGAATATAAGGCGCAAATTCATCAGTTTTGAGAGGCTGATAGAACCGGGCAGAATAGCCCCTATAAAGGTCTTTACGAACCGTATGGAAGAGGACTTCAGCAAGATGCATTTCCCGGTGAGCCGCCCCATAAATTTAGACCCGGGCTATATAGGCGGCGGCAAACTGGTGTTGGCCTCCACAAAGGACAACGCCCACCGCATCTTTCTTGGAGAAGGTATCTACGCAGAGGTAACGTCCAGATACATTAGTGGCCGGTTTGAGCCGCTGCCCTGGACGTATCCTGACTATAGGACTAAGGAATACCTGGAATTCTTCTCAAGACTCAGAGAACTTTATCTGGATAAGCTTAAAAAACAAGCTGTAGGGACATAACCCAAAATAGAGGTGCCTCCATGTTGCAGAAGACGTTAGTAATTCTCAAACCCGACGCCGTACAGCGTAGACTTATAGGGAAAATCATCTCCAGGTTTGAAGAGAAGGGACTGCAGATTGTCGGTATGAAATTCATCAGGATGACCCAGGAACTGGCCAGGAAAAACTATAGGCAGCACAAGGGGAGGGACTTTTTCGAGCCGTTGATTCGATATGTGACCGCCGGTCCTGTTGTGGCCATGGTTCTCAAGGGAAAGGAAGTGGTTGAAACAACCAGGAAGATGGCAGGCTTTACCTTTGGTACAAAGGCCGAACCCGGAACTATCCGCGGAGATTACGCCACTTCAAGCCGATTCAACCTGGTTCATGTCTCTGACTCCCAAGAGGCTGCAGAGGCCGAAATAGACATATTTTTTGGGACAGATGAGATATTGGAGTATGATGCCGTGGATAACCCATGGATTTACGACATGTCTCAGGGTACAATTATATAGGGACCTCTGCAAGAGTCGGATTCTTGGGGATGTCGTTCGCAAAGGTCAGAGGTGCAATATTTTTTGTTCATAGGAGTTAAAACAATGCGTGGCCGCTTATTGGCCAAAAATCCCTAAGATATTACAGTTATGACACTTAGGTGTATACCACTTTATTTGATTTTCTGGCACAAAAATTGATAGTGTGTTCTATATGCGAAAAATATTTCACATGTTAAAGATGGCTGTGCCCAACATATGTTCCATGGCAAACTTGGGCTGTGGTTTTGGGGCGGCTATTGCCGTTGTAAATGGGCGGTTTGACATAGCGCCGTGGTTTATTATGATAGCCATGATATTCGATGCTTACGACGGTAAACTGGCGCGCTATCTGAACGCCACGAGCAAGCTGGGTTGTGAGCTGGATTCCTTCTGTGACGTCACCACGTTTGGCATCGCACCGGCCTTACTGATAGGGGGGATCATCAGTAAAGACCATCCTATCATGGGTTGGGTCTTGGGATTCACTTTTGTTCTGGCAGCAGTGTACCGATTGGCGAGATTCAATGTGATGCAGGCGGATGGGGATCCGCACCATGAATATACCGGCCTGGCGACTACCGGGGCAGGTGGTATGATAGCGGCATTAGTCATCCTTAACGGATATCTCACCGGCAGTTTTAATGCCGGCAGGGTAATAGATTTCATGCCAGTCGTCACAGTCGTATTGTCACTATTGATGGTTTCGAGGATGAGATTTCCGAACACTATGGACTTTGCCGATAGGCAATTCAGGTCGCCCCTATACGCCTCAATCCTATCAGGAGGAGTCCTCCTTTTTGCCTGGGTGCCTCAGGTAGTTCCTTCCTTAATCTTCACCGGCTACATCGCCGCCGGATTTTTGGGCATAGTGAAAAGAAGGGTGCACCTCAGGGCCGCCCATAAGCTATAGTTTTTTGCTGTTGACCCCCTCTTCAAACCACGCCTTAGCATTCTTGTCTGCAATCATTTAGAATTATTTGAGATAGACTGCCTGCTGCATAGAATTTTCTCCAGGAAGTAAGTTTACTTGTTAATTGAGAGCTCTGCAAAATTGTCTTCTTTGGAGTCCGGTTCACCGCAGGCGGGGCGCTGGTCACTGTGGGGGCGTAATATATTACGCCCCCACACCAAAATTTTGTATTTTCCAGAGGTCTCTAATTAGACTTTTGCGAGAGTTGCTTCAATTACCTGTGCTATTCCATCCACAGAATGGGTAGGTCAAGGCCACGCCTTGACTATAAATCAGCAGAGGTGATAATACAGGAAACAGACGGACCATTGCGGGGTCATGGTATGACCACGACCTACCCGGAGTATTATTTTAGTGGTAGACAACGAAATTTATTTCGTTGATTCAATCCGCCTGAGGCGGATAAAGGTCGTTGTCTACCCTTGGTATCTCGATACACATGTTACATCCCCGATGTAGTCGCCTGATTTATCAGGCTCATGTTGCCCCATAAATGGGGCAACTACAGGCAGACGTATTACGCCAGGTGTAGCGTCCGATCCCCGCATCGGACGGCTTACGTCGGGTACGGAGACCCGACACTACATCCAGAAAAAAATTGTAGCGTGCGAGTTTGTCTCGCACGTTTAACGTGGCAGCAAGCTACCACGCTACATAAGACAAAAAAGCTAGCTTTTTCGCTTCGCCCACAACGACAGAGGGTACCGAAGTTATTTTTGTAGTGGTTTCAAGCCTTTATTGTTTGTGTGCTGTCGGGGCCTGCTCAAGTCCGCCAAGTCGTTTTAGTTCAAGAGCCCTGTCATGTATCCTTGCCGAGCTGCCTATCGTCTGTGAGGCGCCCCACCACCAGCTTACATCCTGCTGGGAATGCGCCGTACCCTTGTAGCCCGACAGGTGATGCCAGAACCACATCTCAACGTACTCCCTTTCTATACCGCTTGGGTTGCCGTCTGTCTGAGTAAAGATTGCATAGGCGCCGAGGACAGGACCTACGATTGGCAGATGCCCGCTGGTTTTCTTGAAGAGACCGTAGAGCTGCGAACCCAGTTTCTCGGGCCCAAGCCTCTCGACCATCAAATCCCATAGGGGGAAAGGCGGTCTTTCCTCTGGAGAGGGCCTGATCAGGTCCTTTGCAAAGAGTTCCTCCAAGATGAGTTGTGCCTCATCTATTTCCTTCCACGATGTAAACATGTATTGGTCCAGTGTATCCAGCCACATGCCGGAGAAGCGGCTGCCATGGCATTTCGAGCACAACTGCACCCAGTAGCGGCGTTTGGTATCGTTCTCCGTGGAGTATATCTCAAGCTTCTTGTCCATGGGCGGTATTTTAACTCCGTAGGGGAAGTCCTTAAGCCCGGACTTAAATTCCACCTCCTTTGGCGGTATAACCCCCATCCGCCAGATTCCCTTGGTCTCTACGTTCATCTCCCAGCGTCCGTCGCCAACGTACATGTGGCAGTATTGGCAGGTCGGGGCAAGGTAGTCCTTTCCGGGGATGACTTCAGAGAGCCGCTTTTCCCAATCCCACCGGTCTCCAAAGGTATGATAGATTGTGCCCCATTTAGAGTGTTCGTAGCTCTCCCAGTCGGGGTGGTCCGGCCCCATGTGACATGCGGCGCATGCCTCCGGGCGGCGGGCCTCTTCGGCGGAGAAGAGGTGCCGGCTGTGGCAGTTGTCGCACGTTGACATGTTCTTGTGGCACAAGTCGCATCCGACCATGGTGTAACCCTCTCCGCGTCTGTAGTTCTCAACATACCAAGGGCTTGATACGGTCGCCTCCCAGCTATGGGGATGGCTGGGCCTGCCGTAGTCTCTGCCCCTGGCGAACTCCTTAGCCTGCCTTGGATGGCATAAACCGCAGGAATTGTCCACAGTGGGCATAAACAGCTCATCATGGTCGTCTCCGTGACAATAGGTGCAGTAGACACCGTCTCTTGTCCCCGGCCTCCAGTTGTTAAGTTTCTTACCGATAATCTGTTCAATCTCCTCAGTTTCTTTGATCTCGCTTGGATCACCCTTCGGATTTGCATGCTTGGACATCTTCCACTGAGCGGTAAGACCGACTGTTACCTCATCGTGGCACTCTACGCACTGGTCTTCACCGTATTTTCTGCGAAGTATTTCATATAGCGGCGGGTCAGGGGGTGTGTAGTGTCTGGCAGGGTTGAAATACATGTAAAAAGGTATGGGTTTGTAGGCGTCGGCCCATAGGCCGTCTCCCTGCTCCAGACCGACAAACTCTTCGTACAGTTTTTTCAGTGCAGGGGTAGGATATGCGAAAGAGCCTTTATATGCACTAAGTACATTATCATTATCACTTGGTTTGAGTGGGGCGGTGTAGGATTTTGCGGGAACGGGGGTAACAAGCGTTTCCTTTGTAATAGAACTGCTGCCAGCTGCAATCCCAGGGCTATCTTTTGTAGCGGGCGCCACCTTGAGGACACCGAACATACCTTGCATCATATGATGGTGAAAGTGGCAGTGTACCAGCCAGTTGCCAGGCCCCACCCCTTCGCCCGCGACAAGTTCAAGGGTGTACGAGGTGAATGGCGACAGACCGACGTTGTCTATAAGCTCGCCGCCGCCGGCCTTATCTATCCATCGGTGGCCGTGGGTGTGGAAATTATGCGCCTCATCCGGGTCGGAATTGATAAGGTAGAAGCGGAGACGTTCTCCCTCGGTTGCGTGGAATACCGTGCCGGGAAATGCGGTGCTGTCTCCCTGAAAGAATGCCGCCTCTCCGGACTTATCGTTAAAGGCGTCGTAATCTTCTCCGTCTTTTTTAAACGAATGCAGAAATACCACAAACTCTTTGTCAACAGGCGACAGCCCCTCTTTAGGCTCAACGATTAAGGCCCCCCACAGGCCCTTGTGCAGGCCGAGCTCTCCCTGGCGTTCGAAGGCGTGTGTGTGATAGAACCAGGTGCCTGGTGTACCTGATGTGTCCCACTCAAATGTCCTCGATAATCCCGGCTCTACTATACTGGTGGGGTTTCCCGCCACGTGGGCACCGTCATTTGCCGCCGTATACTTCACACCGTGGGGATGCACAGATGCAGGTACGTCCAGCTTGTTGGTGAAATGGAGTATTATCTTGGTGCCTTCTCTGACCTTGATTGTAGGCCCCGGCACGGTAGGTTCTTGACCCTTGATACAGTAGGCCCAGGCGTCGAAATATACGCCCGGCCTCAGCTCTATGCCTACTGGCCGGGCCTCCATATCCAGCTCCACGACCCCGTTCCTGCCCTCCAGCGTGGGTATTATCCCCGCGCAGCACCACTGTGACCAAAGCAACAGCGCACCGACAGCCAGACAAAGGTAGAATGCACGTAATGCCATGTGCATTCCGCCTATTCTACGGTGCAGATTGCCTGGGCGCACTTAACCCTTAAGACTGCGCTCTCTACCACACGGAAGCGGTGGTTGAGATTCTCCGGTCCCCAGTATTCGACATGCGGGTTTGTGCCCACAGCCAGGTCCAGATTGTGACTCCCCATAGAAACTACCAGGGCCACGTCCTTCTTAAAGGCGTAGGACTGATGCACGCCGCCCTTTACTATCTCTCTAATCCCTTCTATCTCAAGGCGGCCGGTCTTATCAAAGACCCTGCTGATTTGCGCGTAAAATCTCGGACTCAGCACCAGGGCATACGGGCCGTAAAAACCTGTGCTGTATAATTTCTCAGTGGCGGCCACAACGTCCTGAAAACCGTTACCGACCGCAGACCAGTCGCTAATCTTTACAGTCTGTCTGTTGGAGGTATTTAACAGGCCGGTCGTGCCCGTCTCTTCGGAGCCGTTAAATATCAGGTCGTCCTCGCGGGAGGCGGTTGCAATGGCTGCCGCCACGGCCGCACTTACGTCCAAGGGTGTTTCGCATTTATGGGCAGCCTCTATATCCCTCCAGTACAGCCAAAAGTCCTTGTATATTAGAGGCAGGTGGGCAATGTCCCTTTTCAGCGAATGCACTGCCTCATTTGATTCACCCAGCATGTCAATGCTTGCCTTTGACGGCGCCGGATATGTGTCCATGGGCACACACTGGACGCCGGTACCGAGGGGACCGTAGACATTCATGAACTTCCTGCCTACGGCGTATCTTTCTGCCGTTTCATGCACCACACGGTTGAGCTTCTCCCAATCCTCATGCCTGAGACGTATTTCTGAAGTAATATTTGCAAGGTTAGAACCTTCCGTCTCATGAGCTGGCCCCGGGTGTACGCATGGGAGAGCGGATGCCTCAACTCCCTCAGTACCTTCTGCTCCATTTGCAAAGGATGTTGAGACTCCTTGAGAGAAATAAAACGGTACCAGCGTTACAAATAAGACTGCCAAAATATGAAACTGTTTTAAAGACCCCATAACCTTTTCCTCCTATTTTCCCGGTAATAAATAGGGGTTATCCTATACATCGAGACCTCTGAGAATGCAAGGCAAAGCTACACGGTTCTTCGCCACTTCAAGCGGCTCAGAACGACATTTGGACTGTTTTTAGAGCACTCTCATATTACAAATTAAACCACATAATGCAGAAAAATCCAATAAAGAGTAACATTATTATTGTAGTGGCAGTGTAGGGGTTCAAAATTTTGAACCCCTACCTCAAGTCGAGTAGGCGCGACCACTACAACTAAAATGGGTAATTAAATTGAGTTTTTTCAGGAATCTCCTACTCGCTTTCCACTGTTAGAGTCATGCTGAGTTCGACAGAGTCACCTTTAAAGACGCCCGCCTTGGTGTAGGTACCCGAGGGCAGACGTCCTCTCCACGGGCCGGTTCCATCAAGATAACTGAAGCTCCCGGTTGCGCTTTCCGTGGCACCCCCACTAACATTTTGCATACTTGCCTTACCGGTAAACTTTAAAATCAGGGTGTAACCGTCCTCGCCAGTAATAGTTATTTCCCCACGTTCAGAGGCATTCCCTGCTCCTGATGCACCCGCATGCGTCTCTTCCCATACAAACGTACCATTAATGTAGCCCTTGACCGTACCACTCACGTGGATACGTTCCATGTCTTTTTCTTTTACAACCGTACCCTTTCCTTCCAAGGTCATCACCTTTGCCGCCTGAACTTCTGAAGCGGCGAGATAATTTATGCAAAAGAGACACAGGGTTAACATGCCCAATAGTAATCTCACTTTTCGCCTCCTTACACGTGAGTTTTACGCTGTACAAGGTTGCTTGGATAAAAAGGGCCTTTCAATGGTACTTGGGAAAGGCCGCTTGTGCCGCTACGGCAACATTATCGGTTTGCTTCTCTTTCTTACTTGCAAGAGATGTGTAGTAATCTGAAAACAATTTGTACTGATCAAAAAATCCCCGGACTTTTGTACCCAAGGGGTTTTTGAAGAATACGGCAAGATGGGATTGGATGCCCTTTTCACCAATTCTGTGGGCGTATTCAAGCAGCTTAATCAGGTCCAGAATCAGTGGGGCCGCAAGGATGGAGTCCCGTCCCAGCCAGTTTATTTTCATGCTCATGGGTTGGTCCAGCCAGCCCAGAAAATCTATATTGTCCCAGGCTTCTTTGTTATCACCCCTCGGGCGATAATATTCAATGTTTACGGAGTGGTGAAAATCACTATAACCGAGGAGCGGCTCCAGCACGGACAGCTTGTCGCGCATCTTGACCTCGGCATGCTCAGAGAGGGAAAGGACCTTGCCGTCGTTATTCCCAAGGATGTTTGTGCTGTACCAGCCCTCAAGTTTTAAGTTCCTTATCTTAAGCATCTGTCCAATAAGTGTTTTCATCAAGGTCTGTCCGGTGCTGCCATCCCTTCCGGCCAGGGGAATGTTGTTAGATTCCGCCAATTCCAGTAATGCAGGGACTTCCAGGGTTATATTCGGTGTAAAATCAACAAAGGGACAACCTTCCTGTAAGGCCGCATAGGCGTAAAGCATAGCTGACGTTATGCCTGGGTCGTTATTCAGTAGGCCCTTTTCGAACTCTTCTAAGCTCGTATAGTACCTTGCTCCCCTCATTTTCAGCGGAGAAGCCAGATATACCACCACCGCCTCGTCTAATCCGTTATTTTTCTTGAATAAGGTGATATCTTGTCTGAGGCCTTGAACTTTGTGCAGTAGAGATGCTCCGTTTCTGGTGTTTTCAGACGTTATTGCTTCATTGACGTCGTGAGAGGTACATACTGCCTTCATGGGTTTTACTTCTCTTAGTTTGTATCTTATGGGATAAAAGCAAGCACCATCAAATACCCTATTCCTGACGGCAGCCTCATATGCACTCGCATTAGTAACATCCCATCCGCCAAAAATGACTTGGGCCTCGTCAACCAGGTCGTGGCGGGTAAGACAACCATCTTCTGTCAGCATCCCTTTTTTGAAACTACTGCCCGAAACCACCCCTTCCCGCTGAAGAATAGTACCGACAACGGTGGTGTTGGCAGTGGCGCCATTTAGACCCACAATTAGAACACCTACTTTCCCTGACATATTGTAAATACCTCCTATGGAGAGAGCCTTCTTTACAGAAATAACTGAGATTGAGTCTCATTATACATTGATTATGTCCTTTGTCAAGCCTGTTCTTGGACATTGCATTTGAACCCTGTAAGGCACACTTTTCAAAGAGGTCTCGTTTAATGTTGTGAGGATTTTTCCCTTGACCTTTTTCTACATATACTGTAGTTTTTCCTTTCTTATCGAGTTTTGTGAAACAGGTATATAACACCATTCTTAATTGGAAATGGGGTGAACATCCGGTATGGCAAAGGTTATGATTTCTGGCGATGAAACTGTTAGGGAAGCCCTGAGGCGGTTTAAGAAGATTTGTGACAAGGAAGGCATAATCAACCAGTCTAAACGCAATGCATATTACGAAAAACCATCGGAGAGACGGCGGAGGGAGGAAAGCCGAAGGGTAAAGAATATAAAGAGGGCCCAATACAAGGTGGTGGGTACGAGCCGGATGATTTAATCCGAAAACGGAGAAAGTACCCGCATTCGTTCAATATCCACTGTCCATATCCAACAGTACCTTAAGTACACCCTTCTTTGCGGCAAATCCAAACGCCTCTACTGCCTGGTCCAGCTTATATATTCCTGAGATAAGTGGTTCTACCTGTATTCCACCCCTTTTCAAGGCTTCTATGGCCTTTGGGAAGGGTCCGCACCTTGAGCCAATCAGGTTAATTTCATTGACTACCACTGGTGTGAGGTCTACACTTCCGGCTTTATTATGAGAAAATGTGCTCTTAAGGACGATAGTGCCGGCAGGTTTGGTCAGTCTGATGGCCGTCTCAAGACCGGACGGTGAGCCTGTGCAGTCGACGACATAATCAAATTTCTTCTCATAATTCTTTAATTCCTCGAGGAGGGCGGTCTTTATACCTCTTTTAGATAGAATACCAAGCTTCTCCGGGTGTTTTCCTATTGCTGCGAGCCGGCAGCCTGTGAGTAACAATACCTGTGCCACCAGAAGCCCGAGTCTGCCGTCACCCAGAACGGCGACCTCAGCCTTTGGTCCAAGGGCAGCCTTTCCCGCCTCCTCAAGCAGGGGCTGTTGGACCTGTTCCAATATCCTGAATGCAGCGGCTAAGGGTTCGACGAACACCGCCTTTGTGTGGTCAATCCCTTCTGGGAGTGGATGTAAGTTCTCTGTGGGCAAGGTGAGGTAGTCGGCAAATGCACCGTCTCTCCCGGCAATACCCAGGACGGTACGGTTTGGGCAGTGCGTGACTAGACCCCTCTTGCAGTACTCGCACCGGCGGCAAGGGCAGTTGATCTCGCCAACAACGCATTTGCCTGTCAACTTTTTATCGGAGGCATCCTCCACCACACCCACGAACTCATGTCCCAAGACGCCGCCAAACGACATGTAGCCGTGTGTAATCTCCAAGTCCGTGGAGCATATCCCTGCCTTGAGTACCTTTACCAGGGCCTCGCCCTCTTTTCTTTGCGGCATAGGATAGTTTTCTACTAGTCTTAGTCTTTCCTTATAAACGAGTGCGCGCATTTAGGGGTTTGTCATTTGTTTTAGAACGGCATAGAGGTGGCTTTTACAGGGTTACAACGGGGTGTTCTGCCATTGTTTGTGAAGGGAGGGTGGAAGCGAGTTTCTATCTTGTTTGCCTAAGTTTCTTGGGGAGTTTTAACTGCTCACCCTGCCACGGTACTCTGGGTGCGTCTCCCCAGAGCAGTTCCAGGTCGTAGAACGTCCTTGCATCCTTGTCAAAGAGATGGACTACTACACTGCCGTAATCTATTAGCACCCACCTGGCGTTGCTATGGCCTTCCATGCCTATCTCCTTTATGTCTAGGATATTGGCTTGTTTGTCTATTTCGTCCGCAATGGCATGGAGCTGTCGTTTATTGATACCGCTGCATATCACGAAGTAGTCCGTGAAGAAGGTCAGCCCGCGCAGGTCCAATATAATGATGTTTTCCGCTTTTTTCTCGTCAGCGATTTGGGCGCAGAGGATTGCCAGGTCTTTAGGTCCTAACGTTTTTAGTGTCCCTCCTTAGAGACGGGTTGCCTTCGGCTAACATAGTCAAAACCAGTCCAAAAAACAAGGCCAAAAAGCGCTCTCACCCTGGAAAGGGATTGCTTAGACAGGGGCGTCCGCCTCGGGCGGACACCCCTGCAAGGCCCAAATATTTTATTATTACTGCAGGTGCAGAAGGGCGGCTACCTTTGGGGAGTATTGTACCACCACCCCCGCAAAGACTACGGAGACGATCGCCATCAGTTTTAACAAGATGTTTAACGCCGGTCCCGACGTGTCCTTGAACGGGTCACCGACCGTGTCGCCAACGACGGCGGCCTTATGTGCACTCGAACCTTTTCCACCGAAGGCGCCCCTTTCAATGTATTTCTTGGCGTTGTCCCATGCGCCTCCTGCATTGGCCATAAATATGGCCAGCAGGAATCCCGTTGACAGAGAGCCTACCAGCAGACCCATGGTACCGGCTACACCCAGGACCAGCCCCACCGTTAAGGGTATTAAGATAGCCAAGAGTGAGGGTACTATCATTTCTCTCTGTGCACTGCGGGTACTGATTGCTACGCAAGAGGCGTAGTCCGGTTTTGCCTTTCCTTCCATGATACCCTTAATCTCCCTGAACTGCCTCCTTACCTCTTCGACCATCTCTACGGCCGCCCTTCCGACCGCCCTCAGTGTGAGGGCGCAGAACACGAAGGTGGCCATTGAACCCAGGATTACCCCTACCAACACCTTGGGGTTCATGAGGGTTACGTTATAATATTCCATAAAGTCGGCAATGGTGGCGGTGTGTACGGGGACGGAACGACCGGTAAGCTCAAGGGTCTCCACGCCTGCCCTTTCCAGGGAGACGTGAATCTGTCCTACATAAGAGGCGAGCAGGGCGAGGGCGGTAAGGGCGGCTGAGCCTATGGCAAATCCCTTTCCTGTAGCGGCGGTAGTATTACCGAGCGCGTCCAGGAGTTCTGTTCTTTCCCTTACGTGGGGGGGCTGATGGCTCATCACGGCGTTGCCGCCTGCGTTGTCTGCCACCGGGCCGTAGGCGTCCGTCGCCAGTGTTATACCCAATGTGGACAACATCCCGACGGCGGCTATCCCCACGCCGTATAGTCCTATGGCCACGTCTGAAAAGCCTCCCGCAAATGCAAAGCTGAGAAGAATGCTCGTTGCTACGGTGAGTCCGGCCATGGCCGTGGAGAGCATTCCGGTTGATATGCCGCCGAGGATGACCGTGGCAGGCCCGGTAACGGCCTGGGCTGCTATCTCTCTGGTGGGAGAGTATGCATCGGACGTGTAGTATTCTGTAATCCGGCCTATTAGAACACCCGCAATGAGACCGGATGCAATCGAACCCCAGAGACCCATGTGGTCTGGCATCAGTGCATAAATAAGCACCCCGGAAAATACAAGTATGAGCGCCGAACTTAGATTTATCCCACGACCAAAGGCCTCGAGAAGGGCCTTCTGAGAGGCATTCTCTGAGGTTCTTATCACCCTGAAGCCTAATATGGAGAAGACAACACCGAGTCCCGCCAGAGACATGGGCAGCACTACTGCCTTTATACCGAGGCCGGCCGTTACCCCAAGGGCGTTTGACGCCAGAATTGACCCGTAGTATGACTCGTACAGGTCGGCGCCCATACCGGCGACGTCACCGACATTGTCCCCTACGTTGTCTGCTATGGTTGCCGGATTTCTGGGGTCGTCTTCGGGTATGTTCGCCTCAACCTTCCCCACAAGGTCGGCCCCTACGTCAGCGGCCTTGGTATAGATTCCGCCCCCTACCCTGGCGAAGAGTGCCTGAGTACTTGCGCCCATACCAAAACAGAGCATGCTCATGACGATATGGTCTAGGGCCAGGTCCGTATAATTTCTAAGGATAAAGAACCATAACGAGAGGTCCAACAGCGCCAATCCCACCACCGTCAGTCCCATTACTGCGCCGGCGTGGAGTGCGACCTGAAGTCCCTTGTTGAGCGATTCCTTGGCCGCCGCCGCAGTCCGCGAGCTGGCCTGGGTGGCTGTTCTCATGCCCAGGAAGCCGGCCAACCCGGATAATGTCCCTGCGGTAAGGAAGCCAAACGGCGTGAGCCCCGACTGTATCTTTAGTACAAAGGCCAGGAGGGATAAAATCAGTGCAATAACGATGAATAAGACGGCAACCACCTTGTACTGCTGGCGAAGATATGCGTAAGCGCCCTCTCTTACGTGGTCGGCTATCTCAACCATAAGTTTATCACCGGCAGGTGAGTTCACAACGTCTCTATAGAATTTCGCTGCGGATAAGAGCGCCAGAACGGCCCCTAACGGCGCCAGGTACCAAAGCATGGGAATTTCCTCAACCGCTGGCAGTGTAGCCGCTTCGCCGCCATAGGCCGCACCTAGGATATTTACTTCTACCAGTGCTAAGATAAGGACTGAAAGGCTCTTAAGTGGTTGCATCTTGGTTCTTTCCTCTCCCTGATAACCCGTTGGCTTATTTGTTTTCTATAAGAGGGTTACGATTTTTGCAGAAAATAAAATGTGATAAATTTATTGCATTTTTAACGATTCTTTGCTTTATTACCTTGTTACCGAAGGCAGATGTGTGAAACAAAAGGACGAATTTAAGCAGAATTCAAGACAGAAGTCAATACTTATAGAAGGGAGGGGGGTGGATTTTGGCATGAAGCTCTTTAGATTTATTATACCAAAATATCCTTATTTCAACGTCTACACTAGGGTGAAAATGCCCCCTAGGGGAGCTGTCAGTGTGGCCACGGCGGTGGCGCAGACCGGCCGCTACAGGGTAGAAATAATAGATGAAAATAATTTCACGGGTGGTACGGACCATGGTGTTATCCAGCGGGAATCTCCTGCCGATTTTGTGGGGCTCTACGGTGGGCTTACCTCTACCATTCCCCGCGTGTATGAGTTGGGCTCTCTTTACCAATCATTGGGAATCCCTACCCTTGCCGGTGGTAATCACATTAATGCCATGGCAAAGGAGGCGTTGGAGTCAGGCATTGACATCACGGTGAATGGTGAGGGAGAGTTTGCGGTGCCGGAGGCGTTGGATGCCCTGTCTAACGGCGGCGACATTAGTACCGTTCCGGGGCTAACCCTTATGAAGGACGGACGCGTCTTTACTACCCCTCTGAGGTTGCCCATACAGGATCTAGATACCGTGCCTATACCTGACGTGAGCCTCATCCGCGACCTCAAGACCCGCATACAGTTCATACCGCTAGGCAGGACGAGGGGATGTGATTTTGTGTGCGAATTTTGTGCCGTAAGCCAGCACCTGGGTAGTACCAGGTCCAGTTCCCCTGCTTATGTAATGGAAGAAATCGTAAAGTCTATAGAGAACGGCTACAAGGTCTTTTTCGTTACGGATGACAACTTTGCCCAGGACAGAGACAGTACGGCTGAACTGTGCGAGATGATCTCAGAGTATAAGCGGAAGACGAGGGAGAAACTTTATTTTGTTGTACAGGTGCGGGCCGATGTTGCCAGAGACGAGAAACTGCTAACACTGATGAGGGCGGCTGGCATAGAGGGCTTGTGCATCGGCTATGAGTCACCTATTGAGGAAGACCTCAAGAATATGAAAAAGGGCCTGAACATAAAGATGCTGGATGAGTATACCCAGACACTCAAACGACACGGCTTTTTCATACATGGCATGTTTATCCTGGGCTACCCTACCTTTAAGGATTCCCGTCGGAAAATGACGATGTCCCTGCGAGAAAGGGCGGACAGGTTCTGGGAATTTATAGACAGGAATAAGATTGATACGGTGCAGATAGTCAAGCCTGTTCCGCTGCCAGGAACGATCCTTGCCAAGAAACTGAGGGAAGAAAATCGCCTATTTCCGCTGGAGTTGGTCGATTACGCCAAGTACGACGGCAGTTGGTTGTGCTTCGAGCCGGATCCCGGTATAGACCCAAAGGAATTTATGGATGAAACGGAGAGGATTTTGAGGAGATTTTACAGCTTTGGTTCGCTGTCGAAGATTCTTTACCAGATACCTCTCTATCCCATGGAGTTGACCTGCCGCGTCCTTAACAGGATGCTTCCATCACTTGCAAACCCTGAGGAGAGGAATAACGTGCGTAACCTCAGCGCCATCATACAGAAGAGTTTTGCAGACGGTAAGAGGGAGTCGGACAGAAAATTCCGTAACGCAAAATTGAGGATAGGCGGTAGGATAATACTGGCGAAGTGGAGAAAAGACTGCCACAAGGAAAGGTTTGCGGAGACCATCGACAAGGCCAGAGCCTTCATAAAGAAGCATGCACCGGAGATGGCAAAGTCGCCTGCAGCGGTCAAGTATGCGGAGTAAGTAATTTTATTATTGGGGGTTAGGGGATTTTGATGACTGCTACCCTAGCCCCCATTAATTGCGACCTTCTTACGGAGGAATGGGACTAAGTCCCCGTTATTTCCCGCGCCCTTTAAACCAATAATACAATACACCGAGAACGATTACCGCGACTATTATAACGAGAACCTTTTTAGACAGGAACCCGCCGGACTCTCCTTCGGCCGCAGCAAGTACCCACATCAAGCTATTAAGATCAAAACCCATGGTATGACTCCTTTCTTAGATGTACTCTGTTTGAGACTCTATCTACTGCAACTGAAACAACTGCTTTTCTGCAACCACAGATCGTTGTGAGAAGATAACGACTGGGTATTTAGGGCCTTAGCCGGCCTTCTTGCCCTTGTACCAATAACCTATGCCTATGGCTATGAGTATGAGAATTGGAATGGCGTATATGTGAGGTACGAGAGGCATGCTCTTCTTACCTTCAGCTGCAGCAATTACCCACATCAGCATATCTGCGAACTCCATATCAATACTCCTCCTTTCAGAACAACTTTTTCCCTCGCTCTACTCCACAATCGAACAATACTTTTTACAGATTTGGCTGCGAAAGTCAAGGAATTTTCCTTACCGTTCCCTTATCTCTTTAAGTCTTTTACTCGCCGCGTCGGATTTCTCCCCTCCCAGCTCTATATATCTTTCGAATGCCTCGATTGCGCCGAGCTCGTCGTTCAGATGTAAGTCGTATAGCAGACCAAGGTTATAATATGCGTTGGCATACTCCGGGTCTGCCTTTATAGCCCGTATGTACGCCAGTTCCGCCTCGTTGTATCTGCCTTCTTGAGTATAAAGCCACCCGAGGTTGTTGTGGGCCTGCCGCAATTCTTCCTTTGGTCCGTGTTTTCCCAGCAATTTAATTATTTTTTCATAAACCGGGATGGCCTTGTCATATTGTTCGCTTTTTATGAAGGACCTGCCGAGCCTTTGGTAAAGGTTTACGTCGTCCGCAGCAATCTGCGTTGCAGATGTGTAGACTTCTATAGCGGCGGCGTAGTCGTCTTTGGAGTAGAATTCATCGCCCAGCTCTATGAGTTTCTCCACCGCCTGTTTCGGGGAGGACCCCTCACCCGGCTTCTTCTGCGCCCCTTTTGTTTTTTCCTCTTTGAGCTTAGCAAGCTCGTCCGGGAGCGACTTGCCCTCCAGATCGAGCTTCTCTCCCAGGGCTAGCAGTAAGTCTTCCAGTTGTTTTGTACGCTTCTTTTCCTCGGAAAGTTGGTTTAAGGCATCTTTGTATTTTTGTGAGATTTCTTCCCGCTTTTCCGTTTCTTTCTTCAGTTCTTCTTTTAACTTGCCTTCATCGTCGCTGCCGCAACCGTGGAGGAGGGGAAAAAGGAGCACGAGAAAGATGATGGCGTCGCTTATGGTCAGACGTCTTTTGTTGTTCACCATGCTTGTGTTTAAGGTCTGGGCCTCTTACGGTTGTGGAGGCAGACAGATAATTGTAAAGCGTGCGGCAAGAGCGCCCGGTTATATATGGTCCGGTCTAAGGCGGGGCGTCTTATTGTACACAGCAGCACGTGATGGTCTTTGTAACCCCCTCAATGGTGCGTATCTTTGTCAGCACCATGTTGCCAAGGCTGTGCAGGTCGGCCGTCTCTACGACCACAACGATGTCATGCGGCCCGGAAACGGCTTCTGCAGAGCGAACACCGGCTATTGATTTGAGGCCGGCCAGTATCTCCGTAGTCCTTACGGAAGACGTGTCCACCAAGATATAGGCCTTTATGGGCATTTATTGACCAGCTCCCCCGTGTACATGTCTATGTACGACTTTGTTTGTGGATGGACCCCATTTCGGAAAGGTATTTGATCCTTTTTACCATGTTGGGATGCGTGCTGAACATCTCCATCATTTTGTCGGCCGCACTGAGCTTCACGCGGCCGGCGTGGGCGGCCTCCAGTTCTTTACGGTCAATGGTGCCGCTCAGGTCCGCATCCAGCTGCCTCAAGTCGCTTATCTCTTTTCTTGCCCTGGAGGGGTCGTTTGCAAAGAATGCCTTGTAGCCCTCGCACTGATGCAGTGTTTCCTTTGAGAGCCTTGCGCTGCCGTAAGCGAGCTTGTACAGCGCGGTGGCCATGTCATGGGGGGCGTTGCCCAGCCTTACACTACCCATATCGGCATAGTATTCCCTTATCCGGGAGCCGTAAAGCACCAGTAGATTGGTTATAAAATATAGTATAAATGCCACGAGGCCGATAATGGCAGATTGGCCTCCCTTTCTGTCGTCGCCGCCTACCCACATGAAATTAAAGGCTATGTACCAGAGAATCATCGGCACAAGGGAAAGCATGGTAATAACGGCCACGTCTCTGTGCTTTAGATGTGACATCTCGTGGCCCAGAACGGCGCGCAGCTCCGCCTTGTTCAGAAGACGCACGAGGGGTTCCGTTATACACACACGGCCGTCACCCCCCCACCTGCCGAAGGCAAAGGCATTCGGTATCTGCAGTGAGGAAATGCCGATACGGGGTTTACGTAGGCCTGCTGTACGGGCCAGGCCCTCGACCATGAGATGCAGCTCAGGCTCCTGCGCCTCTGTTACGTATCTTACGCCCATGGAAATCTCCACCATCTTCGGACCCAGCACGTATTGAATGATAAGCATTACTGCGGCAATGCCTCCGTATGCAAGAAAGTTTTGTACCCCTATTGCGAAGGCGATGGCTATTATAATGCCATACAATACGCCGAACATTAAAGCCATAAGAAGATATAGGCGGAAACTCAGCCACATGTCCGTAACTCCTTTAGAATGAATTAACTAAGGTTCTGTTCCTGCCTTCGACAACTATATCAGGGACGACTGTTACTGTCAACCCCAAACGGACGCCTGTCGTCGAGTACAGCACCATAAACCTTAATCCTGTTAGTGTTTCTTACGGCGGTAGAGTTTGTTGACAGCCCGGTTTTGGTGATGTATACTTCGCCACATGTTGCCGGCGGGTTTTTGGGGCCGATTGGCCCAGGCGTTCGTAAATCCGCATAAATCGGGGCGGAATTCAAAGAGAATCAAATATGAATACCAAGACGATCTTTTGTTGTTTAGTAGTTTTGGCTGGTTCTTTTCTATGGGTCTGCTCTATCGGAGAGGGGAGCAGCTCGACCGCAGGTGGTGAAGGCACAATCTACGTAGCACATTGGACGCATACGGCAGAGAACTGCCCCGGCAGGAGCAAAGAGGGCGCAGGGATGCTCAGTGATTTTTGGGCGAATCGCGATACGGCTGCCCAAAAAGGGATTAAAATCCTTGGCGCCTATGTCACCGTTACGGAACACGATTATTATTTTATCGTTCAGGCCAAAGACTACAAATCAGTAGTGGAGTTTTTCTTGCCTCTTGTACCCACGCAGACAGGCTCATTTCGGCCCGTCCTGCCCATGGACGAGTGGATAAAGATGAACCGGCCGAAATAGCGCCGGTTATGTTATTATGCGTCATTACACACCCTCTGTTGCCGGGGTGCGGCATGGTATACTAGAAGCCTGCAAAACGGGCGATTAGCTCAGCTGGCTAGAGCGCTTGCCTTACAAGCAAGAGGTCAGTGGTTCGAGTCCACTATCGCCCACCATCCTTTGCCGCAAACGGTTACGAATCGTGTTAAGTAATTATAGACGCAGGTTAAATAAGGAGGAGGCAATGAAAAATAGACTATTAGGATTCATATTGATACTATTTACGGCTTCCGCAACAGCTACTAACATATCCACGGCGCAGCCTGTCCCGGAAGGGATGGAAAAGGTTCATGTTGACGTTAAGGGCATGACCTGCAGTAAGTGTCAAGACAAGGTCCAGACCGCACTTGATGCATTGCCCGACGTTAGAAGTGTCGTTGTAAAGTGGGAGCAGGGCACGGCAGAACTCCTTGTAAACAAAGGCTCTGACCACAAAGAACTTGAGGAGGCAATAAAGCGCGCAGGTTTTACGGTCTCCTCCATCAAGTGCGCGTGCAAGGGCTGACGCCGGGAAAATTGGCTTATTCTCTTTCTACGTAATTCCTCCACCATGTCTAAGACCTTATTCCACTAAAACTAAGGATTGAAACTTTCGTATGGGGGGCGTTCAATTGAACGCCCCTACAAATCTAAGACCTGTTCCACTGAAACGATGATTGAAACTGTTTTGTTGGGGCGTATTGCAATACGCCCCAACAATTCTCGGTATACACCGACCTTCTTCACATTCTTCGGTAGACAACGAAGTTATGCCAAAGGTGCCTTGCCTACGGAGTAAACGGTACAACTGCAGGGCATAGTGCGTAGAGACGATCTTTCGGCTACAACTAACTGAAAATAAAAATGAAGGCCCTTGTGCTGCAGGCAGGCTATGGGACAAGGATGTACCCTCTGACCAAGGACAGGCCAAAGGGGCTGCTGCCGGTGGGCGGCAGGCCAATCCTGGATTATCTGGTAAGGAACGTCGAGGAGGTCCCACACATAGACACAATCTACATCGTGACCAACCAGAAATTTTACGGTGCCTTTGCGGGGTGGCATAGGGGATTCAAATCGTCCAAGAAAATAGAACTAATAAACGACGGCACCCTGACCAACGAGACCCGTCTCGGCAGCATCAGGGACATACACCTTACAATAACCGAGAAGGACATAAGGGATGATTTAATGGTAATGGGGGGCGACAATATCTTTGATTTCAGCCTCCGCGATTTTGCAGATTACTTTAAAGAGAAAAAAGGCGACGTGGTAGCCGTGCACAGGGTCACAGAAACTGAAAGGCTCAGGCGTACGGGGGTGATACTGATGGATAGGGATTCGAGACTAACTCTATTCCAAGAAAAGCCTGCCAACCCTGTCTCGGAGCTGGCCGTCCCTCCTCTATACATATTCTGCAGGGAGACGCTCCCGCTGGTGGCAGAATATCTCCGCGAGGGGAACGAAGCCGATGCACCCGGCAACATCATCTCCTGGCTACTGAGGCGCAGGCCCGTGTACGGCTATATATTTAGAGGTGGGTGCTACGATATAGGCGATATAGAAAATTATGAGAAGATAAAAAATGGTCTCCCACAATAACAAACATATTTCTACCACACGGTAAGTTCACCCACTATCTCTTCCACAAGGTCCTTTATCGTAACAATTCCTATCACCGTCCCAACGGCATCGGTAACAATGCCCATTCTTTGTCTGGCATGACGCAGTTTCAATAATGCCTCGTCCACCGGTGTATGGGCGTTGATGTAGGTGGCCGGCCGCACGAATTCGCGTATATCGCCTTGCGGCTTCCCGTCCATTAATAACTCGAGAAGGGTTACTACACCGACTACGTTGGTCCTCTCCCTGTCGTATATCGGTATGCGGGAGAATTTCCTCTCTCTGGCCACGATCTCAAGGCTCTCGGTCCCCACGGTGCAGGGGGCCATGGTTACCTCTTCCAGCGGGATCATCACGTTCTGTACGGGTGTGGTTCCCAATGCCATGATGTTCCGCGCCATAGTGTTTTGGTATACGGAGACGGCGCCAACCTCAGCGCCTTCATCCAGAAGATACCTTAGACGCTGGGGGGTGAAGAAGGGGCTTTCCTTCGCCTCTAACCCCTTTAAAAACAGGTGTGGCAGCCTGCTCACGACCCTGAGCAGAAAGACAATGGGATAAAACACCTTATAAGAGACATCTGTAACAGGCACCACCTTATACAGGAGGCTGTCGGCGTGTCTCTGGAAGATGCTCTTGGGCAGTATCTCACAGAATATTAAAATGACGGGGGCAAGCATGAGCGTGGCAATCAGCTCTGCCTTTCCAGGCGAGACCCTCGCTCCCACAATATACGTAAACGTCGCCGCGGCGACGTAGTTGGCAATATTGTTGCCGATAAGGATGGCGCAGACCATGCCCTGCGGGTCGTTGAGCAGGCGGTTTATAATCTTGGCCGTCCACCAGCCTCTATCTTCCCTATATCTCAAACGGATACGGTTAAGGCAATAGAATCCAGTCTCCGTCGCTGAGTATACGAACGAGAAGAGAAAACTCATAAACAGTAATGCGTATATATACGTCGGCATGATATTAAATGGGCTACCTACCCTCTATAAATTCGACCAAGAGTTTGGTAATACGCCTTTTCCTCACCTCCACAACCGTGAAAACGATGTTTCTATAACTCACTGAATCGTCCTTTTGCGGTATGCGTTCCAATAAGGATACTACGTAGCCGCCGATAGTGTCCGCCACGGGTTCAAGCTCCACGCCAAACGTCTCACACCAGTCCATAAGATTTATACTGCCGTGGACCATATATTTGTTCCCGTCGAGCTTCCTGATTGGCTCCTCATAGCGCTCGGTTTCATCTTGTATCTCGCCGACCACCTCTTCCAGGATGTCCTCCAGGGTTATAAGCCCCGCCGTACCCCCGTACTCATCTGCAACGACGGCCATCTGCTGGTGTTCCCTCCGGAATTCCCTCAGCAGACTCTCAATCGTCTTGGTCTCAGGCACAAACAGGACACTCCGTATCATATTCCTGAGGTCCTCATTTGGATTTAGAAACACGTCCTTGGTATATACCACGCCCAAGATATTATCGCGGTTTCTTTCATATACGGGTATCTTTTTGTATCTCGTCTTGCGCGCAAGGGCCAAAAATTCATGCACCGGATCGGCGATGTTAAAGGCAGTCATGTCCACCCTGGGCACCATAACGTCCTTCACCCGCATCCTGCCGAAATCAAGCACCGCATGTATCATGGTCCTTTCTCTGGTGTCAACCACCCCATAACGCTCACTAAGAGCCAACATCACCTTCAATTCCTCCGCCGTGATATACGGCTCTTTCCCTTCTCTTCCTCCAAACAGCTTCCCAAGACCGTCCAACATAACAACAATAGGCACGCGAAGCGGAATGGTTAACTTCTCCACAATGGATATTGGTAAGGCAACAAGGCGTGAGACGTGTTCTGGAATCCTTACGGCAATGCTCTTCGGCATCACATCACCTAAGACGATGACCGCAAGAAGGCTTATGAAACCAACTGCCCACGCCCAGAGCGCAGCGTTAGGGGTGTCAGACCTCAATATCTCTCGAGACAGACCAAAGGAGAGACTGTAGAATGCAAGGTTGACGGCCGTGTTGCCTAGAAGTACGGTTATAAGAAGTTTCTTGGGCGAGCCTACCAGGCCGGCTAATATTCTGTCGGTGCGGGTATTCCCGTCTTTAAGTCTCTTTACATCCTCTTTACCAAGAGAAAAAAGCGCTGTCTCTGCGGAGGAAAATAAGGCGGAGAGGAGCAAAAAGGCCCCCATAAGGCAAAACAAGCCTACCCACTCTGCATTGAGAAATCTATTGCCTTCTTCCACCTTATCGTCCCCCTACCCACCTGACAAGGACCCTCTGCCTCACAGGTCCCCACCGCTTCCCCTGAATAGGAAGGCAAGTAAAAAATGGGTCTGGGAGCGATTTGCCGCCGTCCTTCATAGGGTAAGTAATCAAATTCATAGTATAAGCCAGTCAAATATATATAAATTGTCCCGAATATTCAAGTAGGAGAGGTCTGAAAACCAGGCGTCTCTCAAAAATACCCTGCGGCCTCCGTAAAAGTGTGCAGACTACTCCCCCTCAAGGATGAGGGAGACTCGGGTTTGAACACTGTAGAGCAACACTTTTTTTGAGGTCTCATCCTTTTCCGAGGTGTCTGTGCCTTAAGCAAACATCAGGAGGTTTTGTTATGCGGCAAAAATACGACTTACATCTACAAATTTTGTAGTTAAATCATCAAAGTTTGTAGGACGGATCTATTTTGTCCTGCAAAAAAGTCCAAATACGTAGAATTATTTCCCAGCAGCCAAAGATGGGAGATAACTGCTTAAGTAATACAAGCTAAAGCATTTGTAGCAATGCTATAGTATAGATAATCTGCCTTTAAACAATTTTGTTCTTTTGGTACGCATTTTGATGTCTTTCAACTTAAGCTATTAGAACCAGATATTTCTCCAGAGACCTCTAAAAAAGTCATTTTGTCATACGCTATCATTCTGAGCGAAGCGAAGAATCTGGCTTGTGTAGCGTGGCAGCTTGCTGCCACGTTGAACGTTGGAGTAGGGGCGGGGTTACCCCGCCCCTACAGGATTCTTCGGTCGTTTTGCTCCCTCAGAATGACAGCTTTACGAAGTTTTTCAGAGGTCTCCTCTACTGATAAATAAGATATTACATGGTGGCACAATGACTTTTTGAAACAATTGCCAAGAGGGTCACTCAATGCAGCTAAAGAAGAATCCTAGTCTACTAGCCTCTCAAGTATCAGGGTCAGCCAGTGTTTCTCGCGCCCAAGAAAGTCTTGGCAGCTTTTTATCCTTATTCAATCCTCCAAAGTTACTACAAGTCCAGAATCTACCCAGGCTTCTCTCTGGTATAGTAGATGAAGCTGTCCGAATTACCGGTGCAGAGCGAGGTACCCTATACCTGATTGACCACAAAAAAGGAATTCTAACCAGCTACATTGCCCACGGGCTGGAAACGGAAGAAATCACGTTACCCATAGGGGCTGGGGTGGCAGGTCACGTGGTCAAGACAGGTAAGGTCTATAACTGCACGGATGCCTACCAGTGTCCCTTTTTCGACCAGCGCTTTGATGTCCGAAACGGGTTCATCACACGCTCCTTGCTCTCCGCACCCATTAGAAACCACGAAAACCTGATAATCGGGGTAATTCAGCTGGTTAATAAGCACCCGTCCTTTACGGCCAATGATGAGTCGTTCATAAGAACGTTCGCATCGTATGTCGCGATCTCCATAGAAAACGCCCACCTATACAGAGAACGGGAGAAGACCTTTAAAAGCGCCGTGGAGATGATTACCAGCGCCATTGATAAAAGAGACCCTGCAACGGCGGGGCACTCCGCCCGCGTAAGCAAGCTGTGTCTGCTTATGGCACAAGAGATGAGGCTTTCGGAAACCGAGCAGACTGTCGTCGAATATAGCGCACTGCTCCATGACATCGGAAAGATCGGCGTGCCGGATGCCGTACTTCTTAAACCCGGCAAACTTGATGACCGGGAGTACGCCGCAATTAAACAACATGCAATTCATACCAAAGAAATTTTGCATAAGATGCATTGGCCAAAAGAATGGAGTGATATACCGCTAATCGCCGCCATGCACCACGAAAGGCTCGACGGAAGCGGTTACCCTGAAAGACATCATGGATTAGAAATGTCTACTATCGCAAGGATTCTTGCGATAGTAGACACATACGACGCACTTGTGGCAATAGACAGACCCTACCGCAGGGCATCATCGCATGCAAAAGTAATTGAGTACCTGGATCAAGAAGTTAAAAAGGGCCTATATGATAAGAAGGTATATCTAACCCTTAAGAACATCGAACTATTACGGCTCCAACCCATTTACGGAGACAGAATCTATTCCCGGGAATCTTAGTCTACCTTGGTATACAGGCACTTCAGGAATATCCGTAACCTCTCCTGCAAAATACGTCCCTAAAGTGTCCAAGACCTTGCAGACAATGTATATATCCGTGCTTCCTGCCGGTTGCAGATACTAAGCCGGTAAAAATACGGCTACTTCCCCAAGTCCCCGCCCGCAGCATAGATGCCTAGAAAGAATATAAGCAAAGGGATTTGACAGCAACCTTACGATTTGTTAAACTTTGGTGAGCATTTCTGTTACGACTACCTTTCATACATAGCGAAGCAAAGAAATGACCTTATCAAGAATTGCCGAAAATATAGCGCCCTCCGGTACCATCAAAATAAGTACCAAGGTAAACAATATGGCCCAGGAGGGCATCAGCGTCATCGGTTTTGGCATGGGAGAGCCTGACTTTGATACCCCCAAGAACATCGCGGACGCAGCCATAAAAGCCATAAAAGAAGGCTTTACCAAATATACACCGACCTCCGGAATTCCAGACCTTAGAGAAGCCATCTGTGAAAAGTTATGGCGGGACAATGGCCTTCGATACTCCCCTACCCAAGTCGTGGTGTCTATGGGTGCAAAGCAAGCTATCCACAACCTTATATTGGTGCTTTGTGAGAGCGGGGATGAAGTAATAATCCCCAGCCCATATTGGGTAAGCTATCCGGAGCAGGTAAAGATGGCCGGCGCTACGCCCGTATTCATCCACACCGGTGATGATACGGGATTCAAAATTACACCTGCCTCTTTGAGAAAGGCAATCACACCTCGGACCAAGATGCTTATCCTAAACAGTCCCAGTAATCCCACCGGAGTAGTGTACACGGAAAAAGAGCTGAGGGAGTTGGCGGGCATCGCTGTGGAGAAGGGGCTGTATATTATCTCTGACGAGATTTACGAAAAGATAATATATGACGGAATGAAGCACGTAAGCCTTGCCTCCTTCGGGGACGAATTTATGAAGAAGGTAATAACAGTGAACGGTTTTTCAAAGTCCTATGCAATGACAGGCTGGCGGCTGGGCTACGCGGCGGGCCCAGAAAATATTATAAAAGCTGTTATAAAGCTTCAGGACCATACGACAAGCTGTGCAAACTCTATCGCCCAGAAGGCCGCCGTGGAGGCCCTTCGAGGCGACCAGACGCCTGTAAGACTTATGGTAGAGGAGTTCGACAAAAGACGAAAGTATATGGTAAATAGGCTGAAGAGGCTGGACGGCATTTCCTGCACCATGCCGGAAGGGGCATTCTATGTCTTTCCTAACGTTTCCGGTCTCTACCGGCGAAATATAGCCGGCACGGTTGTAAGCAATTCAACTGAGCTGGTGGACCTGCTCATAGAAAAGGCCAGGGTGGCCTTTGTGCCCGGAATCTGTTTTGGTTCCGACGACCACATAAGAATATCTTTTGCTACAAACATGGCACAAATTGAAGAAGGGATAAATAGACTGGAAAGCCTCTTAACCTCCTAGGAAGGGCTGTTTTATGAAGGGAGATTACAAGGGCAAATTAATCGGCGGAGGTCTGGGATGGCTCGCAGGCGGCCCCCTGGGCACTGCACTTGGTGCTGTCATAGGACACGTATATGACACCGTAGAGTTGAAATCCCCAAAAGACCCGTATCGCGTGTTAGGTCTCGACGGGTCTGCCACAATAGAGGAGATAAAGAAACGCTATCTGGAACTCTCCGCTAAATATCACCCCGATAAGGTTTCACACCTGGGAAAAGAACTTATAGACCTGGCGCATCGAAAGTTTGTAGAGGTAAGCAAGGCATATGAAGAAGTTCGGAGGGAGAAAGGATTTTAAAAGTTTTCAAACTGCTCTCTTCTTTGTTCGATTTTCGCTAAAATAAGCTTCTAGATGGTATCATCCTTAACCATTGAGGCACCAAAATGTGGGCATGTCCGTGTGGATTACAGAATGAAGAAGACGCTCTTGCCTGTGTAAGCTGCGGAAAAGAACGAGAACCTCGGGAATCGGCACATGAGGAGTATCCCTCCATGTTGAAGGAAATAGAGGACGCACAGAGGGAACTGGAAGAAGTCGCATACCGCGTAGGGAAAGAACCGATTCAAACGCCAAAACCCACCCATACACCAACTTCTGACTATCCTCATAAGAAAACGGAGGAAAGGGAGAGGCTGCCATTGGATATGGACATAGAAGAGCCGGCTCCATCCGTTTACAGCGAGATAGAAGACCTGGGCAAAGAGCTTGGCGAGACACCGCTTGCTGCTCGCAAAGGAAGAGAGGCGGAGGAGGAACCCTACGAGGAGTTTATATACGAGGAACCGAAGGAAGGCTCTGCCGTTAAGAAGGTCCTAAGAATTATTGACATAGTCATAACATGCTTAATAATAGTCTCTATAGCCATTTACGCATTTGTGCAGATTGGCGGGATTAAGGAAGCCGGATTTGCCGCTTACCTAAGCAAGTGCCTCGGCATCTGGGTTAGAAGCATTATTATAACCCAGGCGGTCTTAATAATCGGAGGAATAATCTATTTTGTACTGTATGAGCCCAACGAGACGAAGCTAAGATAATCCTCAAACAGACGGCCTCCAGAAAACCTGTTGTACTATCCGACAGTGTATCCCGCTATCATATGGAGGTTTAGAGTACCCTACTGAATTATGGCAAAACCTTTCCTAAATTTCCGAAACAAGATATTCCTTATGACCCTTCCAATAGTGTTTTTTGTGGTCTTTATGGTCACCGGGACATTCATCTTTCTCAACAGCAGGGAACAAATGAAACAGATTAAGGAGACAGTCGGTACACTCTCTGCGAATCTGAACAAACAGCTCCTGCCGTTCGTGGTCTCCGGAAATTTCGACTCCCTTTCCAGTTTTCTCAACAACCTCACCACAGACAAGAACATCCTTTACGCTGTGATTCAAGACCAAAGCGGCAAGGCCGTCGCACAAAGCGGAAACGCCGAAGATTTTTTGGCCAAGAAGTCCAAGACAAAAAATACCTACGCTTCCGATATCTATTCAGTACAAGAATACTTTAACCCCAACTCCGGCAGGTGGGTAATGGAGGCACAGATACCTCTATTTGAAAGTAACGTCAAATACGGCGCAGTCTGGATAGGATACGCACACGAGCCCATAACAAGCGGGACAGGACGCGCCTTAACGATAGGTCTATTCACCAGCGGGATGGGCCTGCTCATATCACTAGGTCTAAGCTTCTTGACGTTCTACACCGTAACAACACCCGTAAAGAATTTTATCAAAGACATAAAGATAATAGCGAACGGCAACCTGGACCACAAGGTAAACATACGTTCCAGGAACGAGATAGGACAACTTGCCGCCGAATTTAACCAGCTTACCGAAAACCTCAAGAACACCCTTGCAGAAAAAGATGACTATGCAAACAGACTCTCCGACCTAAACGTCAATCTGGAAAGAAAGGTGCGTGAGAGAACACTGGCCCTGGAAGAGGCAAACCAAGCGTTGCAGAAGGCTTACAAGGAATTGCAGAACGCACAGGCGCAACTGGTGCAGTCAGAAAAGATGGCCTCTCTCGGCCAACTT
>Ga0156080_118_pt3 | contig 52954 bp, 45 predicted proteins | sample RifCSPlowO2_02_FD_107733 | JGI IMG/M metagenome (GOLD analysis project Ga0156080, IMG submission 107733) | Planctomycetes bacterium RIFCSPLOWO2_02_FULL_50_16
AGGACGGCCAGAAGCTGAACTCCCAGCCCCACGGCCAGGACGGTGCTCCGGGTGCGCCTGTCGGTCAGGTTGAAGTACCAGTAGGCCGTAAATATGCCGAACGACAGCCAGTAACAGAGTATGGACAAATTGATTAGACTCTTAGCGTCCAAAAGTATTTACCCTCCTCACGGGATTACAAGACGCCAAATCTAACACACCCGTCATGGTAAAATCAAATGCAAATGTTGCTTCTTGTCATTCTGAGCGAAGCGAAGAATCTTAGATTCTTGGCCGACAGCAAGTCAAGACCTTTTAGACATCTCCCATACAGTGCGCTATAATAATGCCGTTCGGGGGCTGTCATAGGTGGATTCTCGAGGGCTTAGAAAAAGCAACGTAGGGACAGGTCTTTAGACCTGTCCGCCCAAGTAGATTTGCGGACAGACCTGAAGGTCTGTCCCTACGTCTTAGATTTGTAGCTGCCCCATTTATGGGGCATTATAGGCCCGATACGTTGGCGGCTACAGAAGTGGGTGCCGCAGGGCTTTAGACCCGCGGTCTGTTCAGGAGAAAGGCTCGGTTATTTTTATAAGGGCGTATCGCCATACGCCCCTACAATGTGTTCCAGGCATGTAGCAGCATGTAGGGTGCGTCTAGACGCACCCCGCCTGTAAATAAGGAACGGAAAATGTCAGACAATCTGTGCAAGTGGAAATCAAAATATTTACCTGAATACAAATGCCACGAGCCGCCCCTTGCTGGAGACGAAAAAGGCGGGTGCATCCTCCACTCGGAGGAGGAGGATAAAGATATAGCCGAATTCACCAGAAAGGTTAATGAGCGGATGGCCGCACCCGAAAAGATAGACCTCGTGGGCTGTTACTTCCCCAGAGAATTCAGGAGCTACTTTATTGGACACAAGTTTGATAAGCCAGTAAATTTCCGTCAGGCCAAATTCTCGCAGGAGGCGAATTTCATCGGGGCCACATTCTCTCAGGCGAATTTTATGGAGGCCAGATTCTCGCAGAAGGCGAATTTCGGCGGTGCCACATTCTCGCAGGGGGCGGGTTTCGGCTGGGCCGAATTCTCGGAGGCGAATTTCTGGAGGGCCACATTCTCGAAGGAGGCGTATTTCAGAGGGGCCAGATTCTCGCAGAGGGCGAATTTCAACTTTGCTAAATTCTCTAAGGTGGCGAATTTCAGAGAGGCCACATTCTCGGAGGCAGCGGATTTCAGCTGGGCCACATTCTCAAAGATAGCAGGCTTTCGGGGCACTGCCTTTGGAAAAGGGGTTAAGTTCGACAGGGCGGAGTTCATGGATAATGCCTTCTTCCTGCCGACAGAGATAGAGATAATAGAAGTATTAGTAGAAAAGAAGATACGAGAGGTCAAGCTGGGCGATCCAACATCCTTCCGCCATACCCGATTTCTGGGGGAGGTGCGTTTTCAGGAGGTTGACCTGCGCCACTGCTCATTCCTCCACTCAAACATAGACAAGGTTGATTTCAGGTATTGTAGTTTTGGGAACAAAGATGAAAAACTGTTGGGTTTCATACCCCATCGCAGACAAAACGTCCTCAGGGATGAGATTGATGCAGACAAAGTTGTAGGGGCAGGCCTTGCCCCTGCCCTTCCAGGGGTAGCCGCAAGGGCTACCCCTACAGGGAAAGGGGTCAGGGAGGAAAAATACGAACCTGTGCGGAGGCTCTATCTGGAACTGAAGAAGAATTTTGAGGAGAAGAGGGACTGGAATACTGCGGGGGATTTCCACTATGGTGAGATGGAGTGCAGGCGGAAGATGAAGGAGGGGTGGCTGTGGCGCAATATCCTTTCTCTGGGGGCGGTTTACTTCTGGCTGAGCGGGTACGGAGAACGACCATTGAGTGCGGCGGTGAGTCTAGGACTTCTTATAGGTATTTGTGCTATTTTATACATGTACTTCGAGGGCTTCGTCGGCAAATTTGACGGAGATTATATAAGGGCCATCCTGAAGAGTGGATGCGACAGTATTAAGATAACTACTCTCCAGAGGATAGGTCATGTGGACGAGTATACTTCTTTACCTGCTAAGGTGGTCTTCATGTTTGAATCCATCGTGGGGCCGATATTAATTGCCCTTTTTGCCCTGGCCCTTAGGAGGAAGGTGAAGAGATAGCTGGTGATTTGTGGGTCGAGCCATGCCGGAGGTGGGCCTGTCCGTATTGTAGCGGCAGAGCAAGCTCTGCCTGAGACGTAGGGACAGGTCTTTAGACCTGTCCGCTCGAGTGGCCTTGCGGACAGACCTGAAGGTCTGTCCCTACGAAGATGCTTTTGTAGTGGCAGAGCTTGCTCTGCATGAGTCTGCCACACTAAGTCGAGCAAGCTCGACCACTACGATGTTGTTCAACGAAGCGGAGCTTCGTTGACTACCGGAGATTTTGCCGTGCGAGGTGTTTAATTTTGTTTGTAGCTGCCCCATTTATGGGGCGCTGTAGGTTCGATAAATCGGACGCTACATCCAAATAGCGTATAGCCCAGGGCGAACATCCACCTTAGGCGGATTCGCCCCTACGAGTTGTCACGTTCAATGTTGGAGCAAGCCCCAACGCTACGTCAGAGATTCGCCAGGCGCTTTACTTCACGCCGGAGGCGGATTCACCTGTGGCGGCGATTCACCTCTGGCGGAAATGCATACGAGCGGGTATAAATGAAATCCATGAGGGAGGAAGAATAATGGAATTGGGAGAATACCCCACAGTATTACTTGCGGCGCTGGGCGGTGCGGCGGTTTATTTAATTTACCAGTATCTCTCCACGGATACGGATACGGAAGAGGACGAGAAGGGGCGGAAGAAACGCAGAAAGTGGAGAAACAGGTGATGCTTTGATGGGGGCGGGGTAACCCCGCCCCTACGAATATGACAACGGTTCTTTAAGATACGCGCATATTGAGTGCGACAAATTGCGCCCCTACAAATATTTTTGTAACAATTCGAGACCTCTGAAAAAGTAGCAAAATTAAAGGCGTAGATGTAGCCGCACCCTTTATGGGTGCGCATAACGCAGGCTAAAGCCTGCGGCTACCCATTGAATTGATGCCTAAACTACTTTTTCAGAACTCTCAATTCCTCTTCGACAGAAGAACTTGGACATAATGTGGGACTTGGACAGGTTGCAGGGGCGTATCGTGCGCCAGAGGCGCATCTGCCTATGGCATGACCATACGCCCCTGCAGGGATGTGATTTTACAGAAGGTTCTTGTACGGAAGAGGTGGTATGTCTCTACCACTGCCCAGTAGAGATTCTCTTGTCGTGGAGAACCTCCCAGACGTAGGCCGGTCCCTTGACGATTTTTTCGTTGAGCTTGTCTTTGTGAATTGGAATCATCTCATAAGCATGTTCGAAATTAGTCTTGTTAATTGTCTGCGACGGTCTGCTTGCCTGGAAATTGTCTCCTTCTATCTTGTACGTAAATTCGTGTCCGTCATGTGCGTGAAAGGTTTCTCCGGCATGGGCAACTATGCGGCCCCAAACCTCCTTAAATTTTGGATAATCTTTAGCCTTCTTCTGCATGAGGATTATACCTCCCTGTTTAATTTGACCCGAAAGGTGAAAGCCTTGCCTGAATAAACCCCTGAAAAGTCTGTCAGTACCTTTAGATTTCCCCCTCCCTTGAGGGGAGGGGTGAAGGGGGAGGGTGATTATCCTACCCACCAAGTCTTCCCAGTACTGAAAGATACAAAGTAAAAGTTTTTAATCACCCCCACCCTTCCCTCCCCCCTCGAGGGGGAGGGAGCATCGTATTAGACTTTATACGTTGAGTTTTGCAGAAGGCTCCCGAAGTTAATTTTACGGAATCTCGCCTCTTTATCTATTAGATTAATTTATAGTGCATAATTTTACAAGGTGTCGAAGTTCTAAAAGGGCTTGATAAATCAAAGCTCCTACAAAGGATTTTGTAAAAGGTAGTTGAGACCTCTGAAAAAATAGCAAAATTAAGGGCGTAGATGTAGCCGCACCCTTTATGGATGCGCCTCCCCTCTATCAAGAGGGGTAGGGGGTGTGTTAAAATGCGGACTAGAGCCTGCGGCTACCCATTGAATTGATGCTTAAACTACTTTTTCAGTGGTCTCGTATTAACGGAAGTGGTTATTTTGTAACAAATTGGCGGAAGATAAGTAGTGTAACCACGGAGGGGCAAAAAGGATTTAATAAGGTTTCTTGACATGTGACTGAAATAGTATATAATGCCTAATTCCAATCTTTAAAATTAGCCATTCAATTGGCGGATGGGAAACGACCTGGTATGAAAGAATATTACGGCGAGCTGGATTCCATGTCAAATAGGGCTGGGGGGCCTTACCGCCTCAGTTCTATATTGATAAAAAGGGTAAGGCAGCTTGTGAGGATGTCTCTGGGCGCATTCCGTTCAGAGGGATTTGATCCCATAACCGTTGCGTTCGGGGAGTATAGACGGAACCTGTTGCAAGCCACCGAAGAACGTAGCTCCGATGACATTCTCCAGATTAAGGAGAAAAAAAAGAGGGAGTAAACCTCTAAAGGGATAGAACCAATGATTAAGGTAGAGAACCTGACCAAGCGTTATGCGGACAAGCTAGCAGTAGACAATATATCCTTCGAGGTGCAGGAGGGTGAAGTTTTGGGCTTTCTGGGACCCAATGGGGCAGGCAAGTCTACCACGATGCGCATCCTTACGTGCTTTATTCCCGCCACGTCGGGTTTTGCCCGGGTAGCGGGCAATGACGTCTTCACCGACTCCCTGAAGGTCAGAGAGCAGATAGGATACCTTCCTGAGAACGTTCCCCTTTACCTGGACATGAGGGTGAATGAGTATCTGATGTTCCGCGCGGAACTCAAGAAGGTGCCCAGACGGGAAAGAAGGTCTAAGATGGGCGAGTGCCTTGAGAGGTGCGGTATAGTAGATGTGCAGAACCAGATGGTGGGCACCCTGTCCAAGGGCTACAGGCAGAGGGTGGGGCTGGCGGACGTCCTGATACACGACCCCAAGATACTGGTTCTGGACGAACCTACCATAGGCCTGGACCCAAACCAGATTCGGCAGGTAAGGCAGCTTATAAAAGAACTTGGAGAAAAACATACAATCCTTCTCTCCACGCACATACTGCCTGAGGTGGAGATGATATGCGGCAGGGTAATCATCATAGATAAGGGCAAGCTGGTTGCGAACGATACGCCCGTGAACCTGTTGGCCAAGTTGAAGGGCGGGACCATCTTGAAACTGCAGGCAAAAGGCCCCGTGCAGCCTATGGAGAAGGCTGTAAAGGACATTGCCGGTGTTACGAAGGTTGAGGTGAAGGCCGGCGACAATACCGTCAAGGATTTTGTCGTGGAGGCGGAGAAGGGCAAAGACGTCAGAGAGGACATCTTCAAGACATTTGTGAAGAACAACTGGGTGTTGTTGGAGATGAAGAAAGAGGCCGTTACGTTGGAAGACGTCTTCCACCAGCTCACCACCAAGGAGGAGTACGTAACAACTGCGGAGGCGGCACCCGGTAACGTAGGTGCGGGTATCGGGCGGATGGTTTCAGGTATGTTCGGTAAGAAAAGTTAATTATAGGATTTTGTGGGATAGAGGACAATGGGCGGCGCAACGACAATTTTCAAGCGGGAGATGGTCGGCTTTTTCTATTCTCCGATTGCCTACATAGTAATAGCGGTATTTCTGTTATTTTCAGGTTATTTCTTTGCCACGATTCTCGCCTTTACCCAGCAGGCGAGCCTTTCATATAGTCTTGCCAATACGCAGTTTATACTCTCCATCCTTGCGCCCATCATTACCATGAAGCTCTTGGCGGAGGAGGTGCGCTCGGGAACGATAGAGATGCTCATGACGGCGCCGGTGACCGACTTTGAGGTCGTCTTCGGTAAATTTTTGGCCGCATGGTTCCTCTATCTTGTGATGCTGGCGCCCACGCTTCTTTACGTCGTGTTTCTGACCTGGGTGGGACAGCCCGACATGGGGCCCATCATATCCAGTTATATAGGGCTGGCCTTAATGGGCGCAATGTTTGTCTCCATAGGGTTGCTGATGTCCGCCATGACCAGGAATCAGATTGTGGCCGGGGTCTCGGGGATTGTGGCGCTGGTTATACTCTTCTTTATTGGTTACGCGGTATCCGGCACGGAGGTATGGTACGCCGCCGCCCTCCAGTACATCGGCACCTACAGCCATTGGGAATCGTTTACCAAGGGCCTGGTGGACACCAAGGACATTGTCTATTACGTTACTATTACGGCCCTTTGCATATTCATGGCCGTTCGTATACTTGAAAGTAGGAAGTGGAGGTAAGGTAGTTTTGGAAAAAGAGAAATCCAGGCGTTTTAACGTCAGCGGGCTGTTCAGGAAAAAGGCGGTCATAGGTACGAACGTGGTGCTGATGACCCTTATTGCCATCGGTATTTTTGCCTTTGTAAGCTACATTAACGCCAGACATTATGTGCGTTTTGATTTCACCTCCAGCGGCAGATTCTCCATATCCGACAAGACCAAAAACATCTTAAAGGGCCTTCAGGCGCCCGTAACGGTGACCGTGCTCTTCAACGAAGGTGAGATGTTCTTTGACGGGATTATGGACATCCTTCGGGAGTACGAGTATCAATCAGATAAGATCAGCCTGGTGCACGTAGACCCCATACGTAATCCCACCAAAATGAGGGAGCTTACCGAGCGGATAAAGGCCGAGAACATACAGATCAATACCGTCATAGTTGAGTGCGGCAGCAAGGCAAAACACGTGGGCCAGGCCGAGGTGATAGAAAAGGAATTCCCGTTTAAGTTTAAGGGCGAGGAGGTCTTTACGGCCGCAATACTGAGCGTTACTGAAGAAAAGCAGACCTCTATATACATCACTACGGGTCACGGGGAACGCGGTCTCGAGGACTACGACCGGCAGGGTTTTTCGGACATTATTACGGCGCTGAAGAGGGATAACTTCAACGTCGTGCCTCTTGACCTTATGACCAGAAAAGAGGTACCGGCGGACTGCGACGTCTTGATAATCGCCGGTCCTACAAAACCGTTCGGTTCCGAGGAAATAGCGCTTATGCGCAACTACGTAGACAATAAAAAAGGTAAACTCCTCGTGTGTCTGGAGCCGGCCTTTGGTCCCTATACCAGGACGGGGCTTGAGGAGTTACTCAAAGAATACAATATAAACGTAAGGACCGACGCCGTGGTCTACAACAGGGTACAACTGCCTTTCTTCGGCCTGCAGACGGTTGCGGAGATATACGTCAATCAGGAAAGGTATCCGGAGCACAGGATAACGCAGGACATGAAGTCCATAAACAGCGTGTTCTTTGGCGCATGCCCGGTAGAGGGTATTCCCCCTACCAACGACAGGCCGTATCAGACCAAGAGCCTGGCGATGGGTCCGGATAACAGTTGGGGCGAGACGGAGATAGGGATTGCGAACAAGAAACCCGAATTCACTCAGGACAAGGACATTCCGGGCCCCATAGCGATTGCCGCAACGGTCGAACCGGTGGACACCGCCGCACAGGCGGCCGTCGCCCATGGCTCTTTCCCCAAGGAATCGTCCGTAGAGGGCCTGCGCCTTGCGGTCTTCGGCGACGTTGACTTTGTCGCTAACGAGTATTCCCCGAACCCGGGCAACCACGACATCTTTTTGAATTCCATAAACTGGCTCACCCAGAAAGAGACCAAGCTGGGTATATCTGCGAAACCGCCCGACGTGAGGCGCGCAAACGTAGCCCCTGAGCAGATGAAGCTTATATACTGGCTCTCCGTGGCCGTAATCCCCGGACTCGGACTGCTGACCGGCACATTTGTGTGGTGGAAGAGGAGGAGGTAACAGAGAGAATATGAGACTAAAAACCACCATAATACTCCTGGGTATAGTTGCCGTGCTTGCGCTGTTTGTCCAATTCTACGAGAAGAATAAACTTACTACCGATGAATGGCAGCTTCAAGCCAAACAGGTATTTCCGGGTTACGAGTCTAACAGGGTCAGAAAGATCGAGATAAACAGGGAAGACGGCCTGTTTGTAATGGAGAAGCTGGAGCAGGGTGACTGGGCCATGAGAAAACCCCTTGAGCTGAAGGCCGACCTGGCAGAGGTTACCAGCATCCTTACCGAGATGGAATTCCTTAAAAAGATAGGTACTGTTGAAGTCGGCGGCGAGGGGACCGACCTGGCAGGCTACGGACTTGAGAAGCCGAAGATCGTGTTCTCTTATTGGACGGGCCCCGACGACAAGCACACGTTCTCCGTGGGCGAGAAGAGGGCGGGCGGCAACGAGGTCTACATTAAGCTGGAAGGTTCGAAGGATGTACTTCTGGTATCCGGTACGCTTCTGGAGAGACTTGCCAAAACGCTTAGCGAACTGCGGAGCAAAAACGTACTGGAGATAGACCCCAACGCCGTAGACAGAATTGAGCTGAAATATGCCTCCGGCGAGGTGGTGGAATGCGCCAGGAGCGGAGTTGACTGGAGGGTTACGCAGCCCATAGCCGACAGCGGCGATAACGAAAAGATAATGCAGGTCGTCTATAATCTAAATGCGCTCGTGGTAGACAAGAACGACTTTATAACCGATGAGCCGAAAGACCTCTCCACGTTTGGCCTGGACAACCCCCAGATTACCGCAGTTGCCTACCAGAAGGGCGTATCACAGGGCGTTTTGCTCGGTCATACCCGCGACAATAAGGTCTACGCCAAGCGCCGTGAGGGCCCTGCCGTATTCTTCCTTAAGGACACTACCGCAGGGCTCTTTAAGAAGAACCCCAACGAACTCAGGGCCAAAAAACTGGCCAGGGAAGTAGACTCGCTTTACGTGACAAAATGTGCGATAAAGACCAAGGACCAGGAAATAGAGATTGAGAAGACGGTGCAGTACGACTATATGATTAAAAAGCCTGTAGAGGTGCTTGCCGACAGGGACGCCTTCAAGAGCTTTCTTGACGCAATAAAGGATATGGAGATACAGAACTTTGTCGATGATAAGCCGGCAGACCTCAGCGCCTACGGGCTTAAAGAACCCGCCGCAGAGATAACCATTGCCGTCAAGGATAAAGAACCCGTAAGACTGCAGGTGGGCAGTAAAGACAAGAGGGGCGCCCTGTGTTACGTGAAGCGTGCGGGTGAGGAGCCTGTGTTCTCCGTGAAGGCCGACAATTTCTACGAGCCGGCCACCCGGGGTTACCTGACCTTCCGTGACAGGCTGATGCTGGAATTTAACAGGGATAATGCGAGAAAATTGGTGATAGACAGAAAGGACCGGCGTTTCGTGGCCGGCAGGGAGAAGGGTGCGACCGAGAAATGGATGCTGAGCGAGCCGATGGTGATAGATACCGACGAGGAGATGATAAATAACATTGTGTGGTCACTCTCTTTCCTGAAGGCGGAGAACTGCGAGGTCGAGTCACCTAAGGACCTTGCACAGTATGGGCTGGACAACCCAAGGATAAAGGCCACCATTACCTACGAAGAAGAGGTATATGTAGAAGAAAAGGAAGAAGCTCCGGAGGGAAAGGGGGAAGACATCTTCCTGTCCGAAAAGAGCGACAAGAAGGCTGAAATGATCAGCAAGACCGTCCTTGTGGGGAACAGGGTAAAAGAAGGTCAAAATGTGGACTCTTACGCCATAATAGACGGCGGCAACCTTGTATTTCACATGAGCTGGACGGATATCAGATACCTGGAGGGAGACTTGACGTCCAAGGTTGTCGCGCAGTTTGACTCCGATACCGTTAGCAGAGTGCACCTGAATTTCCCGGAAAAAGAGACGCTTTATGAAAAGAAGGCCGAGGTATGGGAGATGCTCAAGCCGGAAAAGAAGGAGGTGCTCAGCAAGGAGATAGACGCAGTCCTCTACAGCCTGAAGAATCTGAAGGCCGAGTCCATTGCCGAATACAAATCAACCGACCTCGCAAAATACGGTCTGGATAAACCCCAGGCAACAATCACACTGAATGACAACAAGGGCGAAAAGGTATTGGTAATGAGCCAGCCTGCCGCCGAGCAGCCCTATTTTGCAAAGATAAGTAACTCGGACTTTATTTTTGTCTTAAGTAATGCGGATGTTCAGAAACTGATAAAGGGGCAGGCTATTGTGGACCTCAAACCGCCTATGCCGTCCATGGGCGGCAGCTACGGCGATCCGGGCGACTACGGAGGCGGTCACGGCACCGGTGGATATGGCGGCCACGGAGGCAGCTACGGCGGCGGTCATGGGGGTGATTATGGCGGTGGCCACGGTATGGGCGGCTATGAAGGCGGTCACGGAGACAGCTACGGCGGTGGCCATGGAGGTGGTTCTGGTGGCGGTCACGGCACAGACTACGGTGGCGGCCATGGAAGCGGCAGTGGCGGTGGCCACGGCAGTAACGAATCTGCCCCGAAGGGAGGGCATTGATACTGATGTGACCGTTGTTGCAGACTTAAAGGGTTTTTCTTTATCTCGGTCTTGTGGAGTGGTTAACCATCTCTACAGGGCCTTTTTTATTGTATGAGGTTTTTGTAAAGGTGTCTTTTCATGGAGTCCAGTCCGCCTAAGGCGGATGTCTCTGGAAAAACCCATTGATGCAGTCAATGGAATACAAACTGCAGGGGCGTATTGCAATACGCCCCTACAGTTATGTAACAAATGCTTCTTAGAGGTGTGTTATCGATGAGAATACCGGTCCTTATTATACTTGTCTTTATCGTTTGCGCAGCAATGACGATTAATGTGCCTGCAGCCTCCCACCAGGACGGGGGGACTGCCTGGGGAGAACCTGCGTCTGACAGAAGAAACCCCGTGGTCATTGCGGTGGAGAAGGTGAGCCCTTCCGTGGCTAATATAAGCACCGAGCGCATGGTTATGGCACGGCGCGGCGACCAGTTTATGGACAGGGGCGACCTCTTTCAAAAATTATTTGAGGATTTTTTCGGCACGTACGAAGAAAAGAAGGTAGAGACGCCGCTGGGCTCCGGTGTCATCATAGACCCAACGGGCTATATAGTTACCAACGAGCACGTAATCAGCGTAGCGTCAAAGATCATTGTTACCCTGTCGGACGGCTCCACTTATGAGGCCAAGCTGGTCAGCTCCGACCCCCAAAACGACCTGGCGGTGCTGAAGATGGATTCGCCGAAGCCGTTTCCCTACGTAGAGATGGGTACGTCAGAAGACCTGATGATAGGGGAGTCTGTGATTGCGCTTGGTAACCCGCTTGGATTCAAGAACTCGGTGACCACAGGTGTGCTCAGCGCCACAGAGAGGACTATCACCCTCCAGGGCAGGTCTGGCGTGATAAAGTACGAGGGGCTTATACAGACGGACGCCCTGATAAACCCCGGCAACAGCGGCGGCCCTTTAGTCAACATAAACGGTGAGCTTATAGGCATAAACACCGCCATTGTCAGCGCGGCGCAGGGGATCGGGTTCGCCATACCTGTGGATAAGGTCAGAAAGACCCTCATAAAGCTCTTTGACTTCCAGCAGATAAACAAGGTCTGGTTGGGGGCGGTGGTGAAAGAACCGCCAAAAGGTCAGCAGGGTGTCGGCGTTGAAACGGTGGAGAAGGGCAGCCCCGCCGATAAAGCGGGTCTTCACGAAGGGGATGTGATACGCGAGGTTGACGGTCAAACGGTTATAGACGCACTCGAGTTTGAGAAATATCTGCTGAAGAAGGAGGCTGGGGACAGCCTGAAGATAGTAGTGGACAGAGACGGCAGGCAGAAGGATTTCTCCCTCAAGCTGGGCAAAGTCCCTGTGCCTTCGGCCGAGGAGCTGGCCTTGAAGAAACTGGGCGCAGGTGTCCAGGAACTGACGCCGGAGATAGCCGAGCGCCTCGGTCTCCGGTGGGTCAGCGGCGGTGTTTTGATAACGGACGTTGACCGCGCCGGCCCTGCGGCAGAGGTTGGCCTGGGGGCGGATTATGTCATAACAAGCCTGGGGAATTACAGCATATCAAACCTTGAGCAGTTGGCCCTCCTCCTCGAAAAACTGAAGAGCGGACAGATTGTAGACGTGGGTCTCGCCTGGACAGACCAGTACGGGGCGCACCAGGGCTACGTAAGTCTAAGGGCAAGGTAGTTTCCCTGCCTAAGACGGATACTACATCATAAAAATGGTGTGTGGTCGCTGGTTGTCATCTTGACTTTGGTATAATTTGTTCCGCCTACAGACTAGATCAACGTGCGAGGCAGGCTCGCACGCTACATTGGCAGTGGGTGTCGCAGGGCTTAAGCCCTGCGACACCCACTGCGCGCCTCTGCATGAGCCGTTTTCACGTCGGGTGCGGAGACCGTTCGGCTGAGGCTTCGACAGGCTCAGCCCCTGAGTTCATCGAAGGGCTCACGGCCGAAGCCCGCCGCTACTAACCCAACGTAGTTGCCTGATTTATCAGGCTACTGTATAAGCCCCATAAATGGGGCAGCTACACCATAAAAAGATACCTCGAACACCCCTTTTACATCTCTGTATCGGAGCTGCTGACGCTTGCCTGAAGTATGGTGATATGATAAGCTGGCGTCGAACGGGAATGGATGGGGCCCGGTGGCCCTGACGGACTTCAAATCCGGTTTATCCGCCTAAGAAGCGGATGGGTGGGTTCGACTCCCACACGTTCCCGCCATTTTTTCTCTGTCGATGCGGTTGGTAGGGTGGACTTGGTGCGTTAAAACGCACCCTGCGTGTCTACGTGTCCAGGGTATATTGTGGGGCGTATAGCCATACGCCCCTACGGGGGCGTAACAAGCGTTTCTCAGGAGTGGGAACTGGGATAGATGGTACATTGTCCGCCTTAGGCGGATGTCTGTTTTTTAAAAGCAGGGGCGGGGTTACCCCGCCCCTGCGAAATGTAATGGCCGTCTTTTAGGGCAGAGGTTCCTCCCCACCATCTTTTTTGAAGAGCTTGTGGCAGTCCTTGCAGGTTGCCTTTACCTTGCCGAATTCGTCGCGCACCAGGTCGCCGCGGCCCGCCTGTGCCTCCCTGACGAGGGCCTGTATGGAGTTTCTGAATCTGTCGCCTATGACGATAAAGTCCGTGGGTACGCCTGAAGGGTGTTGTTTGAAGTATAGAGTGACGCAACGTCCGGCTATCAGGTCTTCTACCTTTCTCCCGGAATTTTTTATTTCCTCCCAGTCGTCTTTTTCCACGCTTCTACTAAGCTCTCTCACGGCGCGGGAAGTGGAGGCCATGGCCTCTTTGAGACCTCCGGGGGTTTCAAGCTCTATGGGCGGCTCCGCCTCCGTTACCTCCCTCTCTTCCCACTCCTGCGTTGCCCACTCTTCAAGCGGGGGTATTTCCTCTTTAAAGAATTCTTTCTCCTCCTCTTTCAGTACAACCTGCTGCTCCTCAGGTTCTTTTTTTCTGCAGGATATTAAATTTACAGAGACGAGCAGCAGTATCAGGCAAAGGTAGAGTGCTTTGCTCATTTTTTCATAGGGGTGACAGCCCCACCCTCCTTTCTGAACTTGCTGTGGCATTCGCCGCAATCGGCCTTCATCTGCACATATTGGGTCCAGGCCGCATCGAAGTTGTTTGAGATCTCCGCTATAAGGATGTTGAATAACGAGTTGTAGAACCGCTGGCTGATGATTACGAACTCTTCCGACACGGTGGGATTCATTTTCAGGTACAAATTGATACAGTAATTGCCTATGAGCTCCTCTAATCGGGTCGCGGCCTGTCTCGACGCATCCCAGTTCTCAAATCTCAGGGCGTCTTTTAATTTAATCATATTAAGCTCTGCCGCTTCCATCACAGTCTTGAGTTGCTCCCTGTCTTTAAGTATGGTTACCACTTCTTCCACGGGTTTTGGCGGTTCTTCAGGTACGGGTTTTCCTGGCGGTTCCTTTTCTTTAACCGAGGGTTCTGCAATCTCCTGTTTCTTTGCAGTCACCTGTTCTTTCGGTATCTCTTTTTTCTTCTGCGTGACTTCCTCCTTAGTCCTATCGCATGAGAGTGTATAGACAAAGATGATAAGAAATAGAATTATGCCCGCAGGAAGGATGCCCCTCACTTTTTCACGTTATCCTTTCTCTTTTTTGAACTTGCTGTGACAGTATTCACAGTCCGCCTTCATGTCTTCGAAGTGGGTTCTGGCCAGGTCGTATTTGTTGTATTTCTCCGCTATGAGGAGTTTGAGTACGTGCGTATAGAAGTCCTGGCTTATGTTGACGAATTCTTCCGGTGCGGACCCGTAGGTCTTTATGTAAAGGTTTACACAGCGTTGACCTATGAGGTCTTCCAGTTTTTTGGCCGAGGCCCTTGCGGAAGACCAATTGCCGAATTCCATTGCAGACTCCAGGTTCTTCATGTATTTTGCGGACGACTTCATGGCATCCTTCAGTTCCTGGTCGGTTGCCCCCTCTGAGACTTGTGTCTCTTTAGGCGTGTCCACCTCTCCCTGTTCCGTTTCAGTCTCCTCCTTCGAGGAAGAGGAGTAGTAGGAGGATACGTCGCAGGACGTGAGGCACATCAGCAGGCATAATAGAGCCAATGTCGGAAAAAGGCGCCGTTTCATGTCTTCAATCCGTACCTCCAGCATTTAGGTCTGTTCTAAGGCCCTGGAAAGGCCTCAATGTTATTCTGAGTTTTTGCAGGGGCGTATTGCAATACGCCCCTGCAGGCTGCTACGTTGGGCAGTGGTAGGGGCAATTCATGAATTGCCCCTTACCACTCACTCTATTATAGGTAATTCTTTGGGAACAACAACTACTTGATTTTCAGTGACGGTGAAGTGTTTCCTGTCGTATTCGGGGTTGTAACCTATAACCATTCCGTCTGGTATGTACACCCGTTTATCTACGATGGCCTTGCGGATCCTGACGTTCCTGCCTATTCTCACCCCATCCATGATTACAGCAGCGGATATTTCGCTGTTTACCTCTATTCTGACGTCAGGGGAGAGTACGGAATTTTCCACCCTTGCTCCGCTGATTATGCACCCTGCGGAGATAAGACTGTTGGAGACCTCTCCCATCCGTTCGTGATTGCCGACATAGACGGTCTTTGCGGGGGGAAATTGTTCTTGGTGGGTACGTATAGGCCACGCGGTGTCGTAGAGGTTAAATACAGGGTCTACGCTGACGAGGTCCATGTTTGCCTCCCAGTACGCATCGAGGGTCCCGATATCCCGCCAGTATCGTACTGGTTTTTTGTTTTCGTCTTCAAAATTATAGGCATAAATCCTGTCTCTACCCAGCATAGACCGTATTATGTCTCTGCCGAAATCGTGCGTGGAATTTGTCTTGGAGTCTTCTATTATCCGCTGGACAAGTATCTTTGTGTTGAAGAGGTAGAGACCCATGGAGGCCAGCACCCTGCCGGGGTCGTAGGGCATGGGTTTGGCGCGTTCGGGCTTTTCCTGAAAACCAGTTATCCTGTTTTCTTCATCAATCTCCATGACGCCGAAGCGGTGGGCCTCTCCTAAGGGTACGTCTATACAGGAGACGGTCATGTCTGCCTTTTTCGCCAGATGGAAGTTCAACATTTTGCGGTAATCCATCTTGTATACGTGGTCGCCGCCCAGTATCAAGACCATTTCGGGTTTTTCCATTTCCAGGGTGTATATGTTTTGGTAGACGGCGTCTGCGGTACCGCGGTACCATTCGTGAGAAATCCTCCACTGAGGCGGAATGATTTCCAGGTAGTCTCCCAGTTCAATGTTGAAGAGATTCCACCATCCCAGCCGGATGTGTCTGTCCAGCGACATGGATTTGTACTGGGTAAGCATCACGATCTTGTGGAGTCCCGAGTTAAGGCAGTTGCTCAAGGTGAAGTCTATTATCCTGTAGATGCCCCCGAACGGCACGGCGGGCTTCGCCCTGTCTTTTGTCAGCGGATAGAGCCGCCCCCCCTCACCGCCGGCAAGAATCATCACCAACGTCTTCTTCAATATATCAGGGGCTGCTATTGACATGTCTATGCCTCTGCAAAACTCCATTAATAAAGGCTACTTACGGCACGCACTCTTTCTTTAACGTGAAGTAGGGGCGATTCGTGAATCGCCCCTACTGTCTTTCAGACATCCGATGTCTTGAGACCTCCGGAAAAGCCTGTGCAGTTGTCATTCTTAGGGAGCGAAACGACCGAAGAATGTAGCGTCTGGCCTCCGTACCAGACGTCTTTCTTTGTGCGTCCGATACGGAGATCGGACGCTACACGCTTCGCCCCGTACCGTTTCGGTACGGGGTTCGCCCGGAATGACAACATGGTGCCAGATAACTTTTTAAGAGATTCCGTTTTTTTAAGATGCTTTCTTCTTGTCCAGTACGGTCTTAATTGTTTTCTTAAGTTCCATAAGGTCCGAGGACTTTACCACGTATGCGTCGGCAGACCAGGTCATGAAGTTGTCTTTGTAGCTTGAGTAGGCGGTGTTGATGACGATTGGAATCTTGTTGTTTTCCCCCAGGATTTTTCCCATTGCCTCAATGCCGTCCATACCGGGCATGTTTATGTCCATCACTATCAGGTCTGGGGGGTTGAGCTTTGACATGGTCACTGCCTCTTTGCCGTCTCTGGCAATCTCTACGCTGTAGCCCTCTTCACTCAGTTCATGCCTATAAAGCAGACACTGGTTTTTGTCGTCTTCCACTATCAGGATCGTTATCATCGTTTTACCCCCTTTTACGCCCTCTTTCGTCGTTGCCCAAGGGAAGTCGTATGGAAAAGATACTGCCACGCCCCGTCTCGCTGAAGACGCTGAGTTTGCCTTCGTGGTCGTCTACTATCTTCTGACTTAGCGCCAGGCCGACGCCGGTTCCGTAGGATTTTGTGGTAAAGAACGGCATGAAGATCTTTTCCGTCACTTCCGTGGGAATACCTTCTCCCGTATCGGCAAAGTCTATTTTGATCGAGCCGTTTTCGACGCAGGTCCTTACGTTTAGTGTGCCGCCTTTCGGCATGGACTCTGCGGCGTTTTTTACCAGATTTAAAAACACCTGCTTCATCTGGCCAGGGTCAACGAGGACCTCCGGCAGGTCGTATCCAAGTTCTTTGTATACGGTTATGCCGATTTCCTTGAGATAACCCTCTGTCAATTCCAAGGTATCTTCCATTAATTTGTTTATTTGCGTCTTGGTTTTCTGAGGTTCTTCCGGCTTACTGAAGTCTCTTATGCTGTTCAGTATCTTTTCGAGCCTCTGTACCTCTTGCACGATGATCTTGGAGCTTGTGCTTATCTTCTCATTGTTTGCGCCGAGGCGTTCTATGGAGCGGGCAAACCCCCCGATGGTGGTTAGCGGATTTCGTATCTCGTGGGCTACGTATGCGGCCATTTCGCCTATGGCTGCCAGTCTTTCCGAGCGCAGGAGTTTCTCGCGGGTCTCCGTCAGCTGGCGTATCTTATCCTCCAACTCCTTGTATGTCTCGGCATTATCTATAGCCAGCGCCGCCGACTTCGCAAACATACTCAGGATATGCGCATGTTCTTCCGTTATCGGTTCACCGGTGTATAGATTATCGGCCACAATTACCCCTGTTACCTCACTCTTTACCATGAGAGGCACGCATACAAACTCCTTCAGCCCCAGGGCATTCCGAAACTCTGCAGTCACCCTGGGGTCATTATGTGCGTCCTTTATTGTCAGCGGGATTTTTTCCCTCATACACCTTACGACTGTTTCTTTTTCGTCGGAAGTGGAAAAGGCTATAAGCTTGGTTTTTATATCAAGCCGGGAGTCCAGCGGGCCTATTTCCACTACGTGCTTTAAGAGGCCCTCTAACGTTTGATACTTGGATACTTCCTGCCATGCCCTGCGCGCCTCATCCGGGTCTGAGGGACCTACCGCCATCTTACCGCAGATTGCGTCCTGCTCCTTGTTTACAAGGAATAACAGTGCGCGGTTAAAACCAAGGGCGTGGCCGGCCGTTACGCAGGTGAGGACCAGTTGAAACACCTTGTCAAGCTGGAGGGTGTACTGCAGGGCGTCGCCAAGTTGGGTCAGAAGGGAGAGCTGGTGTATTCTTTTTTCCCTGTCCGTAATGTCTATTGACAACAGCAGGACCCTTTTAACGTCACCATCATGGTCTCTTATTGGTATGGCGACGTTTTCAATGTACCTCCGCCGTCCGTCTTTGGTTAGGACCTTGATGTCATGGAACCTGCCTTCTCCCCGTTCAAAGGCCTTCCTTGCTGGACAGATAATATCGTCACAGTGGAATATTACCGGACATGCCATGCCCACCGCCGACTCGTGGAGGTTCCATATCTCGGAAATCTTTTTGTTGGCCCATGTTATATTAAGCTCCCTGTCCATCAGACAAATCCCTATGTCCAGGGCGTCAACGACGTACTGGAGCTTGTCTCTCTCCCAGCGCAGTCTTTCTTCAGATTTTCTTATGTTCCGGAAGAGTATTGTGTTCTCAATTGCCAGGGCTAATTGTGGCGAGATCTGCTCCAGAAGGTGGACGTGCTCGGCGAAAAAGTTGTTCGGTCTTTTGCTTCCGAGGTTAATGCTGCCGATGACGTTTCCCTTTACACGGAGGGGCACGCTTAATCGGGACCGTATCCCTTCCTGCAGCAGTACGGCATCTGTGGAGAATTCTTTGTTTTCGGTGTCTTCTATGATTACGGGTCTTCCGGTGGCGATAGTTCTTTCCAGGATGCTTTTCTTCAGTGGATACGGCTCCCCTTCCCTCAGCACCTGGCCGTTATACGTGGTGGATATTACATAGGTGATGGCCGTGTCCTTTTTCTCTCCGACGAGCGAGATGCTTACCCGGTCAAAGTCAATCACTTTCCGCAGCTCAGCCGCTATATTGGCATAGGTATCTTTTATATCGAGTGAGGTGGCAATTATTCTGTGTATATTGTCCACCACGTCTCTCTGCAGCTCATATGTTTCTGCTGTTTTCATAATCAGAAGTCCAAACCGCTTAAAAATCGTTAGCCAGAGAGGTTTCTCTAACAATCAATTCTACCCCATAAACAGCTGGAATTCCTCAATTTTCCTGGCTAAAACCGCCGCAGGTTCCCTGCGTTCGCAGCGGTTCAATTTAGAGATGCAATTTACACCTCCGGTGTACGTCTGGCCGAAGTACGGTTGAAGTTCCTGGCCAACCTATGACTGCACAATGCGAGGATAACGCATATGGCCCATTCCTAGCGTCTTATCCCCTTGCGGGCGTCTTGGTAGAGCTCAGCGTACATCTTGGCGCTCTTGTCCCAGGACCAGTCCTGAGCCATCCCAGCCCGCATCAGCTTTGACCACCTGGCCTTATCTTTGTATGCCTCCAGGGCCTTCTGTACGGCCTTCAGCATTTCCTCAGAAGAGTAGGATTCAAACAGAAATCCGACGGAAGGGGTTATGGTGTCGGCAAGACCCCCCGTCTTGCGCACTACGGGCACCGTTCCATATTTCAGGCTGTACAGTTGATTGAGTCCGCACGGCTCGTACCTTGACGGCATGAGGAACATATCCGAGCCGGCCTCTATCTCATGAGAAAGCTGGTTGTCGAAGCCTATGGAGACCGATACCTTGCCCGAATATTTGTTTGCGAGCGACTTTAGGACCTCTTGATATTCCTTGTCGCCTGCACCGAGCAGGACGAGCTGCACGTCCAGCTTCATTAACTTGTCCCAGCACTCAACCAGCAGGTCTATACCCTTCTGTGCTGCAAGCCTGCCTATCATCCCTATTAAAGGAACGTCCTCCCTGCCTGCGAGCCCGACCTTTTTCTGGAGGTGATTCTTGCATTGTTTCTTCTTTTCCGGGTTGTTTGGGCCGTATTTGAAGGGGATGAGCTTGTCCGTCTCTGGGTTCCATACCGAGTAGTCTATTCCGTTTATTATGCCGTACAGGTCCCTGCCCCTCTCCTTAAGCACTCCGCTGAGGCCCGCACCGAACTCCTCCGTCTGTATCTCCTCGGAATATTTTTTGCTTACCGTCGTTATTATGTCCGAGAAGACAATGCCGGCCTTCAACAAATTAATCTTGCCGTAATACTCCATTTGCTTCCAGTTGTAGTATCCGGCGTCCATGCCGGTAAACCTGAAGTCCTCTTTCGGGAACAGCCCCTGATAGCCGACGTTGTGGATGGTCAGCACGGTAAGTGTGTTCTTGAAGTAGTCATCGTCCTTATAAAGACTCTTAAGGTACGTGGGGACCATGGCGGATTGCCAGTCATTACAGTGTATGACGTCGGGTCTTATGCCCATGGACTTTATCGTTTCCAGGACGGCGCGGGAGAAGAAGGAGAATCTGGCGCAGTTGTCTATATAATCCTTTCCAGTAGAGGGGTCTATATACAACTCCTCCCTTTCGTAGTATTCATTCTTTTCTATAAAGTATACGGGTATGTTCGTGTCGGGAAGTTGTGCCGTGTGTACAATGCCTGTTACCAGCCTGTTGTCAACGGAAACGGACGGCCTTCCGCCGGTGGGGGAGAGTTTGAATCCGTCACGCCTGATACGCCCGTAGAGGGGCATAAAGACAGACACCTTATGTCCGAGCTTTTCCAGACCCTTTGGCAGAGAACCTACTACGTCTCCCAGACCGCCCGTTCTGGCAAACGGTGCAGCCTCCGAGGACACAAAGATAATCTTCATTTCGTCTCCTTTGCTATGCATGCAGCATTCCTGAGATGTTCGGCCGCATTCTCCGGCGGTACGGGATTTATGTAAAAGCCCGTACCCCACTCAAAACCGGCTATCCTGGTTAGTCTCGGGATGATCTCAATGTGCCAATGGTAATACTCTAGTTCAGGCTGGTCGAACGGGCTGGTGTGGACTATGTAGTTGTAAGGGGGTTCTTCCAAGGCGCTTTCCAGGCTGCACAGGGCGGACCTCAACGTCACCGCAAGTTCCTCTATCTCGGACTTCTGTATATTCTCAAAATGGGAGGAATGTTTTTTGGGGATTATCCAGAGCTCAAAGGGGAATCTGGAGGCAAAGGGCGCAAAGGCGATAAAGCTGTCTCCTTCCATCACCACCCTGCTTTTTGTGGAGTTCTCCTGCACTATTATGTCACAGAACAGGCACCTGCCCCTGTACCTGTAAAACGTCAGCGAGCCTTCCATCTCGGTCGCTACGGTCTGCGGCACAATCGGGGTGACTATAAGCTGGGTGTGGGTGTGTTCAAGGCTTGCTCCTGCGGCCGCCCCCACGTTCTTGAACAGCATCCCATAGATGAACCGCCTGTCTTTTTTCAGGTCTACCAGCCTGTCCCTGTATGTCCAGAGCACCTCTTGCACATGATTGGGTTCGAGGGCGGTGAGGGATATCTCATGCTGTGGGCATTCCACTATCACCTCATGGGCACCAATCCCATTCATAATGTCGTATATGCCGTCGCCGCGCTTGTCCAGACTGCCTTCCACGACCAGGGCGGGGAATTTGTTGGGCACTACCCTCACCCTCCATCCCCTGGTGTTGGGTTCCGTGCCCTTATCTCTATAGGCCATGATTTCCGGGGGGGTCTTGTCTTCGTTGCCAACGCAGAAGGGGCAGAAGCCGCCGCCTTTTATACTGTGGGAAGGGGCTTTAAAGTCAGTGGGTCTCAGGGCCCGCTCCGTGGCAATGATTACCCAACGTCCCGACACCGGTTCTTTTCTCAATTCTGGCATGTAGACTCCTTTGTCACCTATCCAAGGTATCTTGCGGAAATTTCCGGTAAGTAAGTTGAATTTGAAGCAGAAGGAGTATCTGAGAGAATTTCTTCAAGTACGTTGCGATTAATTCACCCCTTCCCCGTTGCAGTATCGCGTCTACCATAACTGATAACTATTACGTAAGTTATGGGAGGAAAAGCACGAACGTCCAGAGAGAGATTTTAGAATCCATACGCGCTAAAATCAAGTGGAAAGGACATAAGTGTGTGGAAATATACCTCAGGCGGATTGTCCCTGCCTCAATCCGGATTGTAGCTGCCCCATTTATGGGGCTTATATGCTCGGCAAATCGAGCAGGCCAAATTTGCTGTAGCGTCTGGTCGGTTCGGCTGAGCGGTTCGGCCCTGAGCTCACCGCCGAAGGGCTCACCGCCGAAGCCTCCGTACCAGACCGCTACGAGCGGCGTCCGATACGGAGATCGGACGCTACAAGAGCATACCGTGTCCTTACCGGCCTCATTTTGTCTAGCCCTTGGGTTTTTCCTTTGGGTGGACGATCCTCTGCCAGTAATTCTCATATTGGAATTGTGAACTGTGTTCAATGTCATGACAGGTCTCACAGTCCATGGGTTTCAGTTTGCCGTAGGCTGCGGTTTTAAGACCTTTTTGGGCCTCATCTACATGTTGGCTGCCCGGGCCGTGACAGCCCTCACACCCGACGCCCTTGAGTCCGGGCGTCTCCTCCAGCGAAGTGAAGCCGCTCTCGTTGAGAAGACCGGTAACGTGGCAGGCGACACATTCCGGGTCGTAGTCATGTTTTACCCTGATCAGGGTTTCGTAGGCTGGGGCATGGGGAGTCGTCTCCCAGTGCAGAAAGATTTCCTGGTGGCAGGCGCCGCAGATGACGTTGCCGGCGTAGGTAGACCCTTCCTCATATGGAAATTTATCTACCTTGCCCAATAGGTCTTCGTCCCTCAGCCTCTGCTGATAGTTGTCCAGGAGGTCCTGCATCTGACTGGAATCTGCATAACGGTCATCCAATTCAACCATATCGAGACTTCCTTTTCCGTCACTGATGCGATAGCGAAACAGGCCGACATTCTTTCCCTTGTTCCCAGATGCGGCTACTATAGTGTCGCCGACGTTTGTAACCTCAGGATGGTCTGAGTTGTGGCCCGATATGACGAGTTGGAACTCGGGAAAGGCCCCGGCCAGCCTTTTTGATTCCTCAAATTCTGCGTGTGAAAGCAGGATTAACAGGTCTGCATCCCGCAGTTCTTTGATTATGGGGGCGATTGCCTCAGAGGGGGGTATTATTTTCACCCGTGACGACGTGCCGCCAGGGAGCTTTGGGGAGAGGATGCCCAGGAAGCCTATCCTTATCGTCCTGTCACCGACCTTAACTTCTCCGGTAACGTACGGGTGAATCTTTATGCCCGGCGTGTCCGGCAGTACGACGTTGGAGGAGAGCAGCCTGACAGGACTTGAATAGAATATATAGCTGAGTACTTCCGGGCCCATCTCCAGGTCCTTCTCCCCCAGGTTGTGGAGTGTGTACCGCATGTCTCCCAGGGCATGCAGCAGGGTCTCCATCTTAATCTCGTCCTGTCTCTTCCGGTGGTTTGTGAGGTCTCCCAGGCTTACCGGGAAAAGTGTCTGATTTTCCCCCTGTATAGATAGGAACAGGCTGTGCCTCTTGGCTATGCCGCCTGTACGGGTTTGTTCGCAGCCGCACGGTTCCAGGTATCCAGTTTCTTCGCCGCTAAATGCGATGATAAGTTCCGTCTCACTATTTTGTGATTTCCCGTAGGTGCAGCTTGCGTATAGTAGCATCAAGAGCCAAAGAAAGACAAGGCCAGATAATCTTCTTATCCTCATCAGCCTTCCTTAATGACGCCGTAGATGGGGACCGTCAAGAGTGGTTGGTCCTTACTGGTAGTGTGTATTGTGAGACTGCCTTCGAGTCTTCCTGCCGGCACGTCTTTTCCGAGGATTATGTCCAGCCGGTGAAAGTAATTGTTACTGTCAGGGACGTGGTGCAGGCCCAGGAAATCCGGTTTGAGGTCGAATTTCTCCAGTTTTATGTCGTTCGTGTGTATGGTGATCAACACCTGTCTTGTGACCTCCTCTCCCTTTCGTACCACGCCGTAAGATATTTTGGGCGGGAAGACGGATACGTCGCTTACTATCTCCCCGAAAAATGGTATGGTTAAGAGAGGCTGTCTCTTGCTGTTTGTAAATACCTGGACGTCTCCTGCAAACCTGCCTAGAGATGCGCCTTTCCTGGTAGAAACTTCGAGCACGGGAGAGCCATCCCCGTCCTTCTTTCTAACGCGAAACTCCAGTACAGGACTGCTGGACCTGACCTTGGTAATTTTTAGTTTCAGGTCTGTCAGGGACTTTATATCAACCTCCTTTGCGACTGATTGGCCCAACTTTATCTGGTTAAACCACAGAGTTGGCGGCTCGGCGACGACCTCCTCCAGGACGTTTGCCTCTATTGTCAGGGCATAGCGGGGTTTCTCAGGGTCATTTGTGTCAACGGTCACGGTCTTGCGGATGCTGCCCCTGAAGACGTCTGACTTAAAGGTTACTTCTATCTCTGCGCCGGTGCCCGGCGGTATGGACTTTTGAGAGGGTGCGGCCGCCGTACAGCCGCAGGAGGTCTTGACGCTGTTAATTACAAGGTCACCCGTGCCGGCGTTGGTGAATGCAAACCAATGGCTTACTTTTTCTCCCTTATATATGTCGCCGAAGTTGTGCGAATCTTCTTCAAAGACTAAGCGGGGCGTCTTCCCTGTCTCTGCCGCCAGGGGAGAGTGCTTTACCGTCCCACAGATTATTAAGGCCGTCAAGAGGTATAGGAAGAACCGTACGGGGTTTATTTTCATGGTCAAATACAAATGCAAACTTGTATAAGTCTCTATAGCTGAATATGATACCTTAGCCCTCGCAAGCGGTCAAGAATAAAGAGATTGGCGGTTCGGGCGGGAGAACGCATCAGTGGCCGAGATGTTTTTGTTTACCGCCTTCCCCTTTGGCGGGGGGGAATGGGGAGGGAGTAGTTTTGTGTAGCGTCCGTTCGGTTCGGCTGAGCTCACCGTCGAAGCCTCCGTAACGGACGTCTTGCTTCTGATATTTAAAGTAGGGGCGACCCGGCGGGTCGCCCCTACAGGTCAACGACCGTAAAGGTCATTGACTACCAAAGACGGCGTTTGTTACATCCCTGTAGGGGCGTATGGCAATACGCCCCTACAGTCTGACCCGGCGACACAGTCAATGGACTCCACAAAAGGCATAATGTTGTTGAATTAGTGGGGGAATGTCTTGTAATATCCTTTGAGAGCTCTGAAGAATGCAAAATTTTGGAGTCCATTGACCGTGTCAATGGGCATTTAATACACACCCCTTTCTCCCCTCTTAAAAGAGGGGACGGGGGTGTGTCTCCCAGCGACATGGCCCTGAACTTGATTCAGGGGATTCAGGGTGGACTCCATAAAAAGATACTTTTTCAGAGGTCTCCCTTTATGAATAAACTCCTGTGCTGATCAGAGGGTTATGATGACTTGCCCCATCCGTTATTGTCTTCTAGTTGTTTTCTTTTTGTTGGTTACAGAGAACACGTCCTTCCCTGACACAGTCTCGCCTTGGCCCATGTTCCGCCACGATCCTCAACATACCGGATCGAGTAGTTATGCCGGCAGCAAAGAGGGCATCCTTAAGTGGTGTTTTAGAACTAATGGCGAGGTGAACTCTTCACCGGCGATAGGGGAAGACGGCACTATATACGTTGGTTCGCTTGACGGCAGTATATATGCCGTCACACCGGATGGTAAACTGAAGTGGAACTATTCATTGGATGACAGGGTATATTCCTCTCCCGCCCTGGACGGGGTCGGCAACGTATACGTCTGTTCGTGGGGCGGAAAGGTAATTTCGCTCGACGCCAAAGGCAGCCTCAGATGGCAGGTCCAGATACGCGGCAGGATTACTTCATCGCCGGTGGTTTCAGATGCCGGAGGAAGCGGCGAAGGTGCCATTTACGTGGGGTCTGACAATTACCGTCTGTATGCCATAACTACGGACGGAAAGGTAAAATGGGCCTTTAACACCAGGAAGTACGTTGATTCGTCCCCGGCAGTTGGGCCGGACGGCACTGTGTATTTTGGTTCTAACGACCACTTTATTTATGCCATCGGCCCGGACGGTGCGCTGAGGTGGAGGTTTAACACGCTGGGTGCGGTGAGTTCCAGTCCGGCCGTTGCAGACGACGGTACGGTATACGTGGGTTCAAGCAGTGGTGTGTTGTACGCACTGGGAGACAAGGGTGACGTCAAGTGGAGTATTGTTACGCAGCAATGGATAGATTCTTCTCCCGCAGTTGGGCCGGATGGAGGGGTTTACTTTGGCTCAAATGATGGTAAACTCTTTGCGGTCAGCGGCGATGGCGTGCTTAGGTGGACGTACCATACCGGAGGAGTTATTACTTCATCGCCGGTGGTGGACAAAGATGGGATTGTGTACGTAGGCTCGTGGGACGAGAGTCTGTACGCCGTAGACGGTGAGGGCGAGTTCAGGTGGGCGCTGCCCACGCGTGGACCGATACGCTCGTCGCCCGCTATCGGGGCAGATGGTACTATATACTTTGGTTCTGCAGACGGAGGACTTTATGCCGTTGGGAAATAACGTCGTGCCGGTAAAGGGACAAAAACCCCTGCAGAAGTCCACAAATACCGTAAGTCACCCTGGGCGGAGCGAAGAATCTAATCCGTTATGTAGCGTGGCAGCTTGCTGCTACGTCGAACGTTGGAGCAAGCTCCAACGCTACATTTCCGCCTCAGGCGGACATTGCTTCCTCAGAATGATGTTGGTACTTTTTCAAATATCTCTACTGATTTCGTTAGTGTCATTTAGTGGTTCAAATGGTGCCGCTGCCGGAGAGAATGCCAAGATACCCTGGCAGATGTTCAGAAATAATCCGTCCCATACCGGTCAGAGTCAGCACCCTGGGACAAGGACCGGCGCCCTCAAGTGGAAATTTTCTACCGCCGGCAACGCCACTTCTTCCCCCGCCGTGGACCGGGACGGTACTGTTTATGTGGGCTCTGAAGACGGAAATCTCTATGCAGTTACCGCTGACGGCGGGAAGAAATGGGCCTTCCGCGCCAAGGAAGGAATCACCTCGTCACCCGCCATTGGTTCCGACGGTACAATCTACGTGGGTTCGAGAGACAAGAGGCTCTATGCCGTAAATAACGACGGTACGCTGAGGTGGGCCTACGAGACGGGCGGAAAGATATTCTCATCACCCGCCCTGGCGTCGGACGGAACGATTTACATGGGTTCCGATGACAACAAGCTCCACGCCGTAGGTAAGGACGGCGGTGCTAAATGGACGTATGATGCGCCAAGCCCCATCAGCGCAACCCCTGCAGTTGGGCCGGACGGCACCGTGTATTTTGGGACGAATGGCGGGGTGGTATTTGCACTGGATCCGAACGGCGGGCTTCGGTGGAGCAAAAGGATTGGAAGGGCTATCTACGCCTCGTATTCTTCACCGGCAGTTACGTCCGACGGGATGGTGTTTATAGGCTCCGAGAACGGCCGCCTTTACGGCCTGAATAAGGAAGGCAACATTGTATTCCGGGCGCAAACGGGCAAGGCAGTGCACGCCTCGCCGGCCCTTGATGCGGACGGCAACGTATATTTCGGCTCCTACGACGGCAGTTTTTATGTGATAACCAAAGACGGACGCCTTAAGTGGTCATACAAGACCGGTGGTATCATCGAGTCCTCCGCGGCGTTGGGTGCAGACGGGGGTGTCTACTTTGGTACGGGTGAATTGAGGGGGGTTGATGGAAGGGTTGGGCGGCTGTGTGCCTTTGACTCTAACGGTACATTGCTGTGGACGTTTGAGACGGAAGACTGGATAGAGTCTTCACCGGCGATAGGGTCTGACGGTACAATATACGTGGGCTCTAACGACCATAGTCTCTACGCCATTGGTTCCGGCCCAAGTAATTAGTTGAGATGTGCGTCGAGATGTACACTATTTTCTATCCCCGTAGAAATGTTTTTGCAGCTGCCCGATTTATCGAGCCTGTGCGCGCATCATAAATGGTTTGTAGGGGCAATTCATGAATTGCCCCTACGTCTCTATTTGCCGAGCCTGCACATGCCCCATAAATGGGGCAGCTACAAACGGGCAGACACAGAGGTCTGCCCCTACAAAAAATTTCTGTAGCTGCCTGATTTATCAGGCCATTGCATACGCATCACATACCTGCTATTTTCCGGACAGGTCTCTAATCTTATCCATTATTTCGTCTGTCATCTTGCGCAATGTTTCTTTGTCGGGCCTATCAATGTTGTTAAAATTTATGGGCCTTCCGTACGTAATCACTAATTTTGTAAAACGCGGGAGTATGGCGCCTTTGGGTAATATTTCGTAGGAACCGTCTATGTATATGGGTAGTACGGGAACGCGGCTTTTGCAGGACAACATTGCCACACCTGGATTCCCTCTCCCAACCTTGCCGTTCACCCTTCCTTCCCACCCTTCCGGGAAGATGCCTATTACGGCGTTCTTTTTGAGGGCATTTAGTCCCGTGACAAAGGCATTCTTGTTTAGACCCCTCTCTTTTACAGGAATGGCATTGTGCATCCGGTAAAACCACCACCCCCAACTCTTGTAATACAGGTCCTCCACCATGTAGGTTATCCTCCTGGGACAAGCTACTTGCAGGACCCAGGGGTCTAAGATGCTAAAGTGGTTGGCCGCCAATATGATGGGTCCCTCGCTAGGCAGGTATTCTGTATTTTTTACTTCAAGCCTGAAGAACAATTTTAGGACAATTATGGATATGAATGCCATTATTTTGTATGAAACGTATCCAATGGAGGCGCAGATTAAGACACCAAGCCTTGCAAACGGCGTCTTTGGCCCTTCCTTAGACCCTTCCAGAGACATTCGTTAGACCTCCGTAATCCCTCAAAAGCCCCTTCCTGCAGACCCCATCCGTGAGCTGGTGGGAGACCTTAGCCCTGCGTCGTTTCCGTTATGAGCGCTTTTTGGGGTAGTTTGTTCTTTATAAGTATGTTATAATACTAAATAGCAGTGTCTGTCTTTTGCAGAAGTACTTTTATCCGAGGGAATTATAGAATTTGTGGCCGGATTCTTCAACTATTTTCTTTACCGCTAGAAATGGCTTGACAAAGTTTCTTATAAGGGTTACAAATAGTTAAAGGATAGGTTCGTAGTGCTTTAAGAATATATCCATTATTTTGTTGGTTGTAAAATACATGGGCATGCCGAGAGAGTGGACCTTTCCACTCTTTTATTTTGCCCTTTAGGAGGGTGTCCAGTGGATAGAGAAGAACTTCTCAGGCTGGTAGAAACCCTGCGTAGAGACAAAGACATAAACAAAGAGATAGTGTTTGAGGGCATAGAGGCTGCACTTATGTCGGCCGCACGGAAACATTTCGCCCATAGGGAAGGCATTACCATAAAGATAGATAGAACAACCGGGGAACTTGTTGCGCGGGAAGGGGATAGACTGGTTGACCCTGCGGAGCTTGGGCGAATAAGTGCCCAGACCGCCAAGCAGGTCATGATACAAAAGATAAGGGAGGCCGAGAGAAACGCGGTTTACGATGAGTTCGTAAAGAGGAAAGGTACTATTGTTACTGGTACCGTGCAGAGTTTCGAGGGTCCTAACATCGTGGTAAACCTGGGGAAGGTCGAGGCCATTTTGCCCAAGTCAGAGCAGATTTTGGACGAATCGTATCACCTCGGTGACAGGGTTCGCGCCATGCTTCTTGACGTAAAAAAGGTCTCACAGAGGGTGAAGGTGGTGTTGTCGAGGAGTCATCCTGATTTCGTAAGGAAACTGTTTGAATTGGAGGTTCCCGAGATATCAGAGAAGATAATCGAGATTAAGGCGATAGCCAGAGAAGCGGGGTACAGGACGAAGATTGCCGTCCAGTCGCAAGACCCGCGCGTGGACTGTGTAGGCGCATGCGTCGGGGTGCGAGGCTCAAGGATCAAGAATATAGTTGACGAGCTGGTCGGAGAAAAGATAGATATTATCCGCTGGGAAGAGGCCCCTGAGGCGTTTATACCCAACACCCTTAAGCCGGCGGAGATTGTCGGTATTATGCTGTCACCGGAGACACACCAGGCTACGGTAGTGGTGCCGAACGATCAGCTTGCGTTGGCCATTGGGAAGAGGGGGCAGAATGTCCGACTTGCCTCCAAACTTACGTCCTGGGACATTGACATACTGACCGAGGAGGAACTGTCTAAAAAGGAGATTACGACCGAGGAAGGTGTTTCTCCGGCACAAACACCTTCTGAGGATGACCGGGAGGAACTTGCAACCTCTGCCCCTGAGAATACCGGTTGATGTGTAAGGTATAAAAGGAGACCTCTGAAAAAGTCTTCTAACAGCGTGTTGTCTTTCTGAGCGAAGCGTGTAGCGTCCGATCTCTGTATCGGACGCATAAGGAAGACGTCTGGTACGGAGACCAGACGCTACATTCTTCGGTCGTTTCACTCCCTCAGAATGACAATTGTTAGGCTTTTTCGGAACTCTTAAAAGGTGGTTTAGATGACTAAAATTAGGATAAGTACACTGGCAAAAGAGATGGGCGTAAAGAGTCAGCTCATATTGGAAAAGTGCAAGGAGCACGGACTCGAACACATTACGCACCACGCCAACACCATAGACGATAAAGAAATAAATCTTATACGGGGCTTTTTAAAACCTTCCGTTCGTCCCTCCAAGGAGGCGGAAGTCAAAAAAGCGGTCCCAGAGGAGGTCGGGCCCAAGAAGGTCTCCGAGCCGGTGAAGCATAAACCGTTACCAAGTATGGCCACAAAGCCTGAGGCGATTAAGGCAGCAGATATTGCCGTATTACCGAGCAAGGGCAAGGCGGATATCGGAGCCAAATTACCACCCACGCTCATACGTCCACCTAAATACATAGAGGTGCACAGACGTCCTCCCTTCAAGAGGATTGGAAGGCCCGGATTTAGGGGCAGAATAGAGCCAAAGAGGTTTGGTGGGCCACTCAAAGAGGCCGTAATTGCACCCAAGGCAAAGGAACTCAAGATTTCGCTGGAGCCGCCGATAACGGTTAAGGAACTATCCGGCAGATTGGGCATAAAGGCAAGCAGTATCATTACAAAACTCTTGATGGAGCATAACGTCCGTGCAACGATAAACCAGACACTTGATGAGGACGTGGTTGTAGTACTGGGCATGGAGTACGGTGTGGAGATAGAATTGAAGAAGCTGCAGGAGGTAGGGCGGGCTATGGAAAAGGAGTTTGAGGAATTCATCAGCAGCAGGCCCGAGGACCTTGTGCCCAGACCGCCCATAGTTACATTTATGGGTCACGTAGACCACGGCAAGACATCGCTGCTCGATGCCATAAGGAAAGCGAATGTGGCGGCCGGGGAGGTCGGCGGCATCACTCAGCACATAGGCGCCTATCGTGTGGAAACTAACGGTCGTGCGGTGGTGTTCCTTGACACGCCGGGTCACGAGGCCTTTACGGCAATGCGCGCCAGGGGGTCTCAGACCACCGATGTTGTGGTGTTAGTGGTAGCCGCCGATGACGGTGTTATGCCGCAGACGGAGGAGGCCCTTAACCATGCGCGTGCGGCCGACGTACCCATTGTCGTAGCCATCAATAAGATAGACAAACCTAGTGCCAACCCCCTGAAGGTGAAACAGCAGCTGGCGAAGCTGGAACTCGTGCCGGAAGAGTGGGGGGGAAAGACGCAATTTATAGAGACATCTGCCGTTACTAGACAAGGGCTGGACGAACTTCTTGAAAGGCTTCTACTCGAGGCGGAAATACTGGAGCTTAAGGCAAACCCCAAGAGCCCTGCCAGGGGAGTAGTGCTGGATGCGCGATTACACGAGGGCCGCGGTGTCGTGGCAACCGTGATTGTCCAAGACGGCACTTTACACCTTGGCGACGTAATTATATGCGGCCATGCGTATGGAAAGGCCCGCGCCATGTACGACGATAAGGGAAAGGCCATTCAACATGCAGGGCCGTCCTATCCCGTCGCCGTATCGGACCTCTCTGTAGTGCCGGATGCGGGAGAGAAGTTCTACGCCATGGACGACGTTCAGAAGGCCAGACAGATAGCCGCAAAGAGACAGGAAAACCTCCGCGCGGCGGGCCTCCAGGCGCGGCAGCACATAACCCTGGAAAACCTCTATACAAACATAGAGCGCGGGAAGGTCAAGGAACTCAGGATTATACTGAAGGCAGACGTAAAGGGCTCCGTGGAGGTATTGGATAGTATGCTGGCGGAGCTCTCCACGAAGGAAATAAAGGTCAGGATACTCCACAGCGGGGTGGGGAACATAACGGAGTCCGACGTTATCTTGGCCGACGCCTCTGACGCAGTAATTATAGGTTTCTATTCTGTGCCTGAAGACGGGGCCTCTGCCCTTGCGGAGAAAAGCGGTGTGGAGATAAGGCTTTACCAGGTGATTTATGATGTTACCAAAGACATTAGGTCTGCCATGGAGGGTTTATTGGAACCTGAGCAGCGGGAAGTTGCCTTGGGTAACGCCGAGATACTGCAGATATTCAAGGCCTCCAAACTTGGCAACATTGCAGGCTGCATTGTCAGGGGCGGTAAGATTACCAGGAATTCACTTGTGAGGGTGCGGAGGGATGGAAGTGTCATCCATGAGGGTAAGCTCACCTCTCTCAGGATTGTAAAAGAGGACGTGAAAGAAGTACGTCAGGGGCTTGAGTGCGGTATGAAGGTCGCCGGCTTCGATGACCTGAAGATGGGCGATATCGTAGAGGCATACGAGATCAAGCAGATAGCGCGCACGCTCGGATAAACACCAAACCACGAATCTCTTTTTCCCCGTAGTCGTCTTTCATGGTCGTTGGATTACTAAACATAAAAATAGTAGTAAGGGATTCCCGTTCTCTTAAGGACAAGCGTCAAGTCATTAAAAGTCTGAAGGACAAGACAAGGCAGAGATACAACGTCTCAATATCCGAGGTTGGAGCTCAGGACAACCACAAGCAGTGTCTCCTGGCCGTGGCGATGGTTGGCAACGAGAAACGGTACGTCAACAGCGTGCTGTCTACCCTTGTGAATTCCTTCAGGCTGTTTCCCGGCGTGGAACTTGTAGATTACGAGCTGGACTTTATATAGAATACCGTGCGTACAAGAAGGCTTCAGAAAATAGCGGAGGCATTGAAGCGGGAGATAAGCAGGATTATCTTTTCTGAACTTAAGGACCCGCGGATAAATCTCGTTACCGTGACAAAGACCGAGCCGTCAGATGACCTGCGTACGGCGAAGGTTTATGTCTCTGTCATAGGTGATGAGGCCAAAAAGAAGAGTACCCTTAATGCCCTCAGACATGCACGGGGCTATATCCAGTCCATAGCGGGAAAACGGCTTGAGATTCGGTTCACGCCGATTCTCAGTTTCTTCCTCGATGATTCGGTTAATAAAAGTGTACATTTGTCCAGACTTATAGACGAGACCCTAGATGGAGATAAGACGGTATAATGTCAACGCTTATTTTAGGTATACCCAAGGGTAGTTTACAGCAGTCTACCTGTGAGATGATGCAGCGGGCGGGTTTTGTGGTGCGTATCAGTGACAGGTCATATTATCCTGCCATTGACGATAGTGAGCTTCAGTGCAGGCTGATCCGCCCCCAGGACATGTCCAGGTACGTGGAGAAGGGAATCATAGACGTGGGGTTGACCGGTGCGGACTGGGTTGAGGAAAATGATTCAGAGGTAACGGTTGTGACGGACCTCGTCTACGCCAAGCAGCAGCAAACCAAGGTGCGATGGGTGATGGCCGTACCCGAGGACTCGGCCATTCAAACCCCCTCGGACCTTGAAGGCAAGAGGATTGCCACGGAGCTTGTCAACGTCACAAGAAAGTACCTTAAACGAAAGGGTGTAAACGCCGAAGTGGAATTCTCCCACGGGGCTACGGAGGTAAAGGCCCCGCATCTGGTTGACGCCATTGTAGAACTCACCGAAACGGGTTCCAGTCTGAGGGCAAATAGACTCCGAATCGTGGACACCGTGATGGAATCCACCACGCAGTTTATAGCCAATAACAAATCCTGGAAGGACCCGTGGAAGAGAGAAAAGACGGAAAACCTTGCGATGCTCTTCTCCGGCGCCGTTACCGCCCGGGCAAAGGTGGGCTTGAAAATGAACGTCCCGAGTGACCGTCTGGAAGTGATTATAAAGAAGCTTCCTGCACTTAGAAAGCCGACTGTCTCCAATCTCGCCGAAGGCTCCGGATATGCCGTAGAAACGGTAATAGACGAATCCATAGCAAGGCGCATTATACCCGAGCTTAAAAGGGCCGGGGCAGAAGGGATCATAGAGTATCCTCTTAATAAAGTAATACCGTGAGGACCGGCGCGCGCAAACAAGATACCGGGGCTGACTGCAGAACAATGACAAGGGCATTTGTTATCGTATTGCTTACCCTCTGCAGCTGTACGACTCAAGAGCAACTGAAAGAAGATAAGACTGTGGCCACAGAGACAGTTCAGCCTGCTCAGCCCGTTCAGAAGGAGGAGGTCTCGGTGGAGACTGCCGCCAGCTTTTGTGCGGGTTATTATGCCATGGTGGGACAGGAATGGGAAACGGCAGCCACATTCTTCAAGAAGGCCCTGGAGGGAGACCCCGAATCAGAAAAAATTCTCCGGTACCTGATAGCCTGTTATATACAGCTGAATCAGAACGACAACGCCGTACTGTATATGACCAAACTCTCAGACGTTGACAGTAAAGATTTTGACGTACACTACACCCTCGCCAATATTCACGAGGGGGAGGGCAGACTGGACGAGGCCATTACTGAATACGAGCGCGCCTGCAGGAGTCAAATTGATAATGTGGACAAGATGGTATTGGCCAATGCCCTTTACCGCCTGGCGCACCTCTACATGACCAAGAATGAGCCCGCAAAGGCCATCCCCTGTCTAAAAGACATCGTAAAGTTAGCTCCGCCCGGCGACATGAGTGGTTTACATACTGAGATAGGCATGGCATATATTGAGGCTGGAGAATACGCCAAGGCCCGGGAGGAGCTGGAGACCTCAGAGAAACTAAATCCGTCTCTCCCCGTAACCCGGTTATACCTGGCTATTGCGTATGATGAACTGGGAGAGCTGGATAAGGCGATTGCCGAGGCAAACACCTTCCTGGAGGCGTCACCCAACGAGTGGCCGGCACATGCCTTTTTGGCAGGACTGTATGCGAAGGCGGAGAAGAATGAGGATGCAAACCTTCACCGCGGCAAGGCAATATCACTGCTTCAGGTCAGGGTTGCTCAAGGCGACAGTAGCACGAAAGAGCATATCACGCTGGCCAGATTACTTATGGCTGAGGATAAGAAAAATGACGCCGTGAGAATTATGGAGTTGACTGCCAACAAGTCGAAGACCAAAGAGGAGGCAGGGGAAGTGCATTTTATGCTTGCCAATCTGTATTATGAAACCAACCACACGGGCCAGGTTGAGAAAGAACTCAGAGAGGCGTTAAAGGCAGACCCTAATTTTCATGAGGCCAGTAACTTCTTGGGCTATTTCTTTGCTGAGAGAGGGGAAGAGCTGGACGAGGCCCAGCAGCTTGTAGAGGAGGCGCTTAAGGTGCAGCCCGAAAACGGCGCCTATCTGGACAGTTTGGGTTGGGTGTATTACAAACGGGCGACAGAGGATAAAACTGACGAGAGAATGGATATGGCTCTGGAAAAACTCACGGAGGCCGCTGAGGTATATCCAGACCCTGAGACGTATAAGCATATAGGGGAAATATACTATAGTCAGGGCCGTTGGGAAAAGGCGCAGGAGCAGTGGGGAATGGCCGTTGAGGAATTTCAAGAATACGGAGACCATCCAGTCATCAAACGGATAAACGAGCAGTTGAAAAGACTCGAGGCCTTACAAATGTTGGAAGGTCAGCTATATCAAGAACAGAACCTAGTGCCTGAATCGTAAAAACGGGGTCAAAAATGGCAGGACATTCTCATTGGGCAAGTATAAAAAGGAAAAAGGAAGTTATTGACGCCAAGAGGGGTAAGTTATTCTCAAAGCTTGCAAGAAACATAACGGTTGCGGCGAAGAGTGGCGGGGGAAACCCGGACCTCAATCTCAAACTACAATATGCCATCGATAAGGCAAAGGCCGCCAATATGCCTAAAGAAAACATAGAAAGGGCCATTCAAAAGGGCGCAGGCGGGGCATCTGGAGAGGACTTTTTCCAGTGCCTGTACGAGGGTTACGGCCCTGGCGGCGTGGCTATTATGCTTGAGATTGTCACCGACAACAAGAACCGCACCGCCTCAGAGATAAGGAATATATTCGACAGATTCGGGGGCAGTTTGGGGGGCGCCGGCTGTGTGTCATGGATGTTCGAGAAAAAGGGCATGTTCGTTGTGAACAGTGACAGGGTGGGTGAGGACCAGCTTATGATGATAGCCCTGGAGGCGGGGGCTGAGGACGTCCTCAGGGTAGAGCATGTCTACCAGATAATCTGCGCCCCGGCTGATTTTGAAGGCGTAAAGAATACCTTGAAAGAACGGGGCATCCCTTTTGAATCGGCAGAAATCAGTTGGATACCCAATAGTTTTATGGAACTGGATGAAAATACCGGCAAAAAGGTGGTTGAACTGATGGATACCTTAGAAGACCACGACGACGTGCAAGAGGTGTATGCAAATTTCAACCTGCCCAAAGAGTTGCTCCTGGAGTTGCAGGAGGAGCGCTAGCATCCTTGAATGAGGATACTTTGAGGTGCTATAATTGATTTGTAAAGAAACCTCTGCGAAGGTTCGGTTTGTTGGATGTGTCATTCTGAGCGAAGCGTGTAGCGTCCGATCTCCGTATCGGACGCACAAGGAAGACGTCTGGTACGGAGACCAGACGCTACATTCTTCAGTCGCTCCACTCAGAATTACGACTTTGCAAGGTTTTTAGAGGTCTCGTAAAGATAATCCCATAGATATTTTGCACGGGAGACAAGTGATAGAGTTAAAGAAAACAGACCTCTCAGTGAGGGCTGAAAGGGCGCTTTTGCTGGGGGTAATATCTCCAAGAGGCAGCGGCTACGACAGGGAGTCGTTGGATGAGCTTGCAAGGCTGGCGGCTACGGCAGGGGCCGTCGTTGTTGATGGCGTAATACAGAAGAAGCATGGAATAGACCCCACCTACTACATAGGCAAAGGTAAGGCGCTCGAACTGGCCGCAGTTTGCAGGGACCAGAACATAAACGTGGTCATATGCGATGACGACCTGACGCCTGCACAGATTAGAAACCTTGAGAAGATACTAAACTCCAAGGTTATAGACAGAAGCGAACTTATCTTAGACGTATTTGCCCACAGGGCCAGGACGAGACAGGCCCAGATACAGGTAGAGTTAGCCCAACTCGAATACACACTGCCCCGCTTGAGGCGTATGTGGACCCACCTCGACAGATACAAGGGCGGAATAGGCACCCGCGGCCCCGGAGAGAAACAGCTTGAAGCGGACCGCCGCATTGTTTCCAAAAAGATACAGGAGCTGAAAAAGAGGCTGAAGGAAATAGAGGACCACAGGCGTCAAGAGGTGGCCGCCAGAGTGGAATGTTTTAAAGTCTCACTGGTCGGCTACACAAACGCCGGCAAATCTACCTTAATGAACGCCCTCACGGACGCCGCCGTTCTTGTGGAAGACAAGCTCTTTTCTACGTTGGACACAAAGACCAGTCTCCTGCGGCTGGGTGATAGAAGAAAGGTACTGTTAAGCGATACGGTGGGGTTTATCAAGAAGCTTCCGCATCACCTGGTGGCTTCGTTCCACGCTACCCTGGAAGAGGTGAGACAGGCAGACCTCCTGCTCCATGTGGTTGATGTGAGCTCGGCGTCGGCAGTCGAACAGGTAGAGTCCGTTAATGACGTGCTCAGAGAACTGGGTGCGGATAAAAAGACTACAATCCTGGTACTAAACAAGATTGACGCCCTTTCAGACGACACCCTTCCTACCCTCTTTATGGCTAAGCACCGCCATGCCGTTTCCGTATCGGCCATTAATGGACAGGGGTTGGATGACCTGAAGAGAAACATAGCATCGTTCCTGGAAGACCGGTGCGTGGACATTAGAGTCGCCTGCGACGCTGCGGACGGAAAGCTGTCTGCCTATCTGTACGATAAGGGCCGCGTTTTAAGTAAGAGGCTTCACGAGAGTAAGCTGCACTTCCACGTGCTTATCGAGGAGAAATATATTCCGAAGATTAAGCAACTGTCCAAGGACGTGGTAATCACTTACCCCGCCGGTGAACCGTCAGGATTATGACTCCAGCAGGGTCGCGCCGGCATTTATTTTGGTGCATCAAGACAGACCTTACATCTGAACCTCGTAGGGGCACGCCGCAGCGTGCCCCTTATAATTAATGTTTCATGAATGGGGCGATTACAATGTGCGGCACCGGGACACACGCTATTCCTTCTTCAACTGCCGCCTTCCACGGATTAAGAATATCAGGGCCAGCAGGAATACCGGGATGCTTATGACCTGCGACACCGTCAGTCCGTATAGCACGGGTGCGCTGTCGTCCCTCAGAATTTCCCAGTAGAATCGCATGGGTGCATACAGGATGCAAAACAGCAGGAATATCTCGCCGTCCCGCTTCTTGTAGGCGTAGACGTTGCTTAGGACGAGAAACAACACAAATGCGCCGAGCGCAGAGTAAATTTGGACGGGATGGACGGGTAAGGATATCGGGTCGGCAAAACCTACCCAACCCTCTTCCAGGTGATGCAGGTATGCCGGACTACCGTCAATATTACCGTGGGCGTCCTTTGTCTTTGGGAACAGCACCATAAATATGAAGTCGCCCGCCACCGGGTCACCGTAGCAGCACCCGTTAAGGAAGCAGCCTATCCTTCCGAAGGCCAGGCCTATCGCACCGCCGACGGAACCCATGTCCAGACACTTCAGCACGGACAGTCCCCGATTTCTGCAAAACACTGCTCCGGTTACAATGGCGCCGAGCAGACCTCCATAAAACGACAGGCCGCCCTTAAATATCATGAATATTTCCAAGGGGTGCTTTGCATAGTCACTAAGGTGGTGTGTAACGAAAAGCAGCCTTGCACCCACTATGCCCCCCAGCAGCGAATATATTGCCAAGTCGGTTACCAGGTACGGGTCGATTCCTTCGTAGTTGGCCTTCCTCCGCGCAACCAGTACGGCGAAGAGAAAGCCGATCATCATCATAAGCCCGTAGGAATATATTGGGATGCTGACGTCAAGAAATGGGATAGGTATCTCAAGAAGCGTGCGCCGCATGTTGTTTTATCAGAGAAAAAGGAGGCGTGTCCAACGGGACGGTTTTTATACGCCTCGAGTGGAAAAGACGGCCTTCTGCTGCCTGTTAGCCTCGTCAACGAGGACTACCTTCGGTTTCCAGCCTTTTACCTTATTATCCTCAACAAGGCAGTAGGAGATTATGATGACCTTGTCTCCGGGATGCGCCCAGCGGGCGGCGGCACCGTTCAAGCAGATTGTGCCTGAATCCCTTTTGCCTTCTATAGCGTAGGTTTCTATCCTTTGTCCGTTGTTTATGTTCAACACCTGCACCTTCTCGTACTCAACTATGTTGCTTGCCTCCAGGAGTGCGGCATCTATGGTTATGCTCCCCTGATAATGGAGATTTGCGTCGGTCACGGTTGCAGGCTGAATCTTTGATTTACATAGTTCCCTGTACATTGTATCCTTCCTAAGAAACTGTCTGTGTCTTGTACTGTAGAAATAACTTTGGTTCAGGCCCGACACCAAGGGCCGTGTTGTCTATCAACCTGGTGCTGCCTACCCATGCGGCAACGGCAGCCACCGCCTCCGGATAAGCCTGGTCAGGCTCTTCAAGGGTCTCCGGGTCAACGACAGATACGTAATCTATCCTGATTATACCGGCCTTTTTAAGGATGTCACGCATCTCCTTAACGAAGACCTTGGTGGATTTCTCACCGGAGATAGATAGTTCCCTCGCCCTCTCAAGCGCCTTGTAGATGGACAGGGCAGTCTGCCTTTCTTTGTTTGTCAGGCGCTGGTTACGGGAGCTTGTTGCAAGGCCGTCCGCATCACGCACCGTCGGCAGTGCCACCACGTCTACGTCCATCTCTAAATCCTTTACCAGTTTCTTGATAACGGCTACCTGCTGAAGGTCTTTTTGGCCGAAGTAGGCCCTGTCGGGCCGCACTATGTTAAACAGCTTTGTTACTACCGTAGCTACACCGCCAAAATGACCCGGACGCGAGGCGCCGCATAAACCGCGTGTCAGACTGCAGGCCACCTCAACGTAGGTGGAATATCCTTCAGGGTACATATCGGCTGCACCCGGCGCAAAGACGACGTCAACGTCCTCCCCGGACGCCAGATCAAGGTCCCTTTCCAGCTGCCTTGGGTAGTTCAGGAAATCGTCGTTCCTGTCGAACTGAATAGGGTTGACGAATATGCTTAATATAACAGAGTCGTTTTCCGCCCTTGCCCTTCTTATCAGGCTCAGGTGCCCGTCGTGCAGGGCGCCCATGGTAGGCACAAACCCTATGGTCTGCCCACGGGCCTTTATAAGGCCCACTCTGTTTCGCATATCCTCAGTCTTTTCAATAACTTCTATCATCTTGTCACCGGAGAATCTGCCAAATCGCGATGTTATCAGCTGGAGAAATCTTTGTCAATTCAAATTGCATGGTCTGGACGTGACTACTCCTCCCCATCGGGGGGGCAGGGAGAGTCGTACTTAACTCCATAAAGCAGAGTTTTGTAGAGGTCTCATAATTGTATCCAAAGATTTTCTTGACTTTTTTTCTAAGGTATTTACTGTAAGTAAGTCTTGCTTAGACGTTGCAAGGCATGGTGACACATGGGAGGACAAAGACGTGTCCTATCAGAGGTGGTTTCGTCCTACAAATGAATTTACCCTTGGCAGACGAACCTTTGTATTATGCCCCGTATTCTGCGTCCTGTCTTTAGCATTCCTCTGCTTTACAACCAGTCCCTCTTTGGCTACATCAGACGGATGGGCCGCTACCTATGGGGGAATTTTTTTTGATGAGGCCCATTCCGTACAGCAGACCGGTGACGGCGGGTACTTAGTAGCTGGTTGGACAAGGTCTTCTGGCGCGGGAGATGCAGACTTTTTGGTCTTGAAGCTCAGGTCCGATGGGACTGTGGAATGGCAGAAGACCTATGGGGGAGATAGTTGGGATGAGGCTCGTTCCATTCGTCAGACCAGTGAAGGGGGGTACATAGTGGCTGGTTGGACAATGTCCTTTGGTGCCGGACTTGGAGACCTTTGGGTATTAAAGCTCGGGGCTGACGGGGCTATAGAGTGGCAGAATACCTATGGCGGGGGTGGTGAAGATTTGGCCCTTTCCATTCAGCAAACTGGTGACAAGGGATATATAGTGACTGGTGTCACATCCTCCTTCGGTGCCGGGTCTAGCGATGTCTGGGTCTTGAAGCTCAGGCCCGATGGAAAAATGGAGTGGCAGAAGACCTACGGGGGAGACGGTGTTGACCGGGCCTTTTCAATTCAGCAGACGGGTGACGGTGGGTATATAGTGGCTGGTGATACAATCTCCTTTGCCCTCCAAGGTCAGGAGACTCCCGACGTTTGGATCTTAAAGCTGAAATCCGATGGGGCTGTGGAGTGGCAGAAAATCTATGGGGGTGATAATTATGATCAGGCCAGTTCCGTCCGGCAGACCAGTGACGGTGGATATGTAGCTGCCGGTCGGACAGATTCCTTCGGTGCCGGCGGGGGTGACGTCTGGGTCTTGAAGCTTGGGTCTGACGGTGCTGTGGCGTGGCAGAGAACCTATGGGGGAGTTGGTTTGGATGAGGCCAGTTCCATTCAGCAGACCGGTAACGGGGGGTATATAATGGCTGGTAATACAGCGTCGTCCGGAGCTTGGGGAGTGGACGCCTTGGTCTTGGAGCTGAGCCCCGACGGGGCCGTAGAGTGGCAGAAGACCTACGGCGGAGTTGATGATGATTGGGCCTTTTTTATTCAGCAAACGAGTGATGGGGGGTACATAATTACTGGTGGTACAAGGTCTTTTGGTGCTGGAGAGGATGATCTTTGGGTCTTGAAGCTAAGGCCCGATGGCTCTATAGACGACGCTTGTGATTTTATAAGGGCTACCGGTATCTCTGAGAAAAACAGCAATACCCCAGTCAGAACGACTAATGCAGATGTCAGCAATAGTGGCGTGAATCCACAAGACTCCTCAGCAGCGGTTCAGGATATAAACGCCTCGGTGAACTTCTTGTGTGCATCCACAGCAGTTGAGTAAATCCGGGCGAAAGTTCGGGAAGTTATGACTCCTTTTTATAACAGACCTTCGGACAATCCGGTACGTAGTACTTAACTCCCTCCCTGCTTGGTGGAAGAGGCCCACCCCGGTGGAGATTCTTTTTCAGCGTGGCTGGCCTACTTGGGCTAAAAGAGACTATGTCTTTATGTGGGCTATAGGCGTTCCTGTTGAGCGGACCCTATCTTCCTTATCTCTATACAGAGAACCAATAAGAAGAATACCTGTGGCGGGAGAACGAACTGGGTGAAGGTCCGGTAGCTTTCGATCTAGTTCATCTACGTTAGCATCAATCTCACAGAGAAGATCGCCCCTGCCAACGTAGTTGCCGGTACTGAAATACCATTTGTGAATCTTACCTGCTACGGAGGGGTAGACTGGAACTAATCTTTCTTCTTTCTTTTCTGGTGGTTCTTCTAGACTGGCTACGAGTGATTTTACGAGGTCTTTCATGTCGTCTAATTTTTGGATGATTGCTGCTTCATAGTCTTGTTCTTCGTATGGCATTGTGTTTCCTCCTGACACCGCGATATCGGCACTTTTCCAAATTCAAGTATGCAAGGGTGATGAAATTTCTACAAAATATAAGATTTTGGAGTCCACTGGCTGTGCTAATGTTAAATTCTCCAAGTGACGTCTGCATCAGGTGGACTGGATTCCATAAAGAGTGGTTTTTTAGGATTCTGAGAGCGCTGAAAAAGTAGTTTAATCATTAATTCAATGGGTAGCCGCAGGCTTTAGCCTGCGTTATGCGCACCCATAAAGGGTGCGGCTACATTTACACCTTCGATTTTGCTACTTTTTCAGAGGTCTCATTCTCGGAGTCTCTGGACTTTCTATTTCCTATACTTAAAATTTACCACATCACTCAAGATAGTAAATGGCTGGATTCAACAGGTTACTACTGAATTAAACTGGTAAATCTGGTAAATACGGTCTGGGCTGTACTAAACCCCAGAAAGAGGTCTAATTTGGCATTGCATTCCTCAGTCTCTGTTGCTAAAATGTTTTTTGCGAATCCTTATACGTATTGGTATAAGGGCTTTTGTGTGCGCTATCTAAGCTGACCTTTTTGTAGAACTTATGGCGCATATTTATTGTGAATGTCCCCAGCCATACTGAGACATCCATTCATAAGACAGGAAAAGTAAATCTTCTATAATAGTTGCGGAGTGGATAGAGATGGAACAGGTATTTACCACTGAAAGCACCCTGTTAACCCTGGAACTTAGGATACTGTATGCAGTTATAGGACTTTACGTACTGAGCTGCCTCTTGCATATATCCCAGGCGGGGGTTAGTGTCTTTTTCAGGAATTTCTTTTTCGGCAAGATGGCGACAAATCTCTTGTACCTGGCCGTCATCGGGCATACCCTTTTAATAATTATACGCTGGATTGAACAGGGTCAGCCGCCCGTTCAGAATAAATACGAGTGTCTGTCCTGGTTTGCCTGGTGTAATACCTTCACCTATCTGTACATAAGGCGCAGGTGGTCTGAGCTCTCCATGCCGGGCATATTCGTGACAATGCTCTCAATCGCCGCATTGTTTCTGGCCATAAATAAATACGACCCTACGGTAACTCCCATTGCGCCCGCCCTTCAGAGCCCGTGGTACTTCTGGCACGTGCTTATCGCATTCGGCGCCTATGCCGTATTCGTAGTGGGCTGCTCCGTGGAGCTCTCGTATGTGATAATTAAGGGGCTGGGTTATGCTAAGAAATCGTGGGAGGATTTTGGATTACCGTCGTTGGACGTACAGACGTTTCACGGAATTACCTACAAGCTGGTTCTTTTGGGTTTTCCGCTGCTTACCTTCGGTATAATCTCAGGGGCGGCCTGGGCCGATGATGCCTGGGGCAGGTACTGGTCTTGGGACCCGTTTGAGATATTGTCGCTCATCACCTGGACGGCATTTGGTATGTATCTGCACGCCATGTCCATACCAAAATGGCGCGAGACATGGGGTTCCACCCTCTGCCTCTTGGGATTTGCCTCAATGCTCATTACCTTCATGGGCTCAGGGTTCCTGACCAAGCTTTTTGGGCTCTACAGCATGCATGCCTATTAGGGCCTGCCTGGCCGCGGTTTTCCCATGTCCCCATGTAACAGGTGCTGACATATCATGGTATCAAACATACTCGACTATTTGTACGGTATCATAACGTCAACAAAGACCACCATAGCTCTCTTTGGGGTCTTGATGTTGTTTTTTCTGGTAGGCAACGTGCTTCCGTACGGCGGCAGTTATGAGCAGATAAAGGCCACTGGATTTGCGCGCACGATTATAGAGGGCCTCGACCTGCTCAACGTATATTCAGGTCCCTGGTTTCTGACCACGGTTGGACTCTTTTTCCTCAATCTCACCCTTTGCACCTACAAGCGTATGAAGTGGATGGTTAGGATAAGGCGGCCTGCCGAGCTAACGGCCACCGCATTATCCTGCCATAAAGACGTCCTGGAGATGGAACTGCCGTACTCACCCGAGGAGACCGCAAACAGGGTTGAGGCATTTCTCCACGGCAGGCTGTTTTTAAAGAAACCCTCCAGCACGCGCGGCGAGGGCATCTACTCTGGAGGCGTTTATGAACAGGGATTCATACACCACATGTGGCTCTCCCTCGCATATCATGTGTCGGTAATCCTGGCCGTCATAGGGGCCGTCATTACGTTTCTTTACTCTTTCGAGAAAGAGATAACCATCTTCCCGGATAAACCTGTGGAGGTAGCCGCCGTCTCTGCCGACACCAGATGGAATAGGTGGTATGGGAAGGGAGAAGATTTTATCGTCTCTGAGGATGAGAAGTTCCAGGTAGGTCTGAAAGAATTCGCCATAAAATACGCCCAGAAGCCGTCCATAAAAGGCTTTCCCAGGAAAGGTCTCATCCCGAGGTTCAAGGATACCTGGGGGAGGGGAGGGCTTACCGTTGTTGCTGAGGAAGACAAATATTACCCCATAGAATATGCAAGTAAATTGATTATATATGAGAATGGGGCGCCTGCACAAGAACTGTGGATCAAAGTGAACACACCCCTGCGCTATCGCGGGTTAACCTTTTACCAGAGTGCCTATGAGTACAAGTTTGACCTGTACGCCGATGATAAAAAGATTGAGGAGGAAGAGGGGGGTAAATACACCCTGCCGGGGATAGATGGTAAGTTTGAATCGGGAGGCGTAACTACCGGCAAATTATACCTTAAGGACGGCAGTGAATATGTGATTGAACCGTTTGTTAAACTTACGTATACTCCTCCGGAACCGGAGCAAGAGGCCGACAAGCCGAGCGGCAGTCAGGGGATGCCTGAGGTCTTTAAGCTGATTGGAAGCAAGGCCGGGGACATTAAAGGTTCAAAGGTCAGGATCGAAAACGTCCGTGCCGGGACCATTCTCAGCTATCGCCACGACCCCGGCGTTCCGCTGCTGTGGATAGCGGCGCCTGTATTGTTTTTTGCGATGCTGTTTCGTGCGTGGGGCAGGTGGTGCCGGGCCAGCTACGTTGTGGAAAAGAGGCCCAGAGGCAGCCGCCTCCTGGCGCACCTCCAGATGTTCGGCGTCTGGGGTGGTGAACGCAATATGATGGAAAGGTTGAAGGACTCTTTGGTGTCGAATGTGTAGGGGCGTATTGCAATACGCCCCTACAAGTGGACAACATCCCCGTGCGGGAAATGGGAAGGGTAATCGCACAGTTTGTGTGTTGCCCGCTGTAATGCATTTTGTTACAATTAATTAGACGCTGAGGGAAAATAAATGAAAGAAGGGATTCATCCTGAATACGTAGAGGCGACTGTAATCTGCGGCTGTGGGGAGACGTTTCAGACCCGCTCAACAAAACCGAAGATAGCGGTGGAAATCTGCTCAAAGTGCCATCCGTTCTACACGGGCAAGCAGAAGCTGATTGACACCACAGGTAAGGTAGAGAGGTTCCAGCGCAGATATAGAGGGAAGAAGAGTACCGAGACGGTTGCACAGTAAACAGGGGCCAGATACACTTACCATTCTGAGGGAGTGAAATCCGCTTATGCCGGGAAGAATGTAGCGTTGGAGCTTGCTCCAACGTCGAACGTGGCAGCAAGCTGCCACGCTACATGCCCAGAATGGCGGAGGGCACTGGATATTTTACAGAATTAATGTGCAGCGTGCGGGTTTGTCTCGCACGCTGCGATAAAGACCAAACACATGAATGAAGCATTACTGCGAAAATTAAAAACCATGTACGATAGGTACACGGAGCTGGAGAACCTGGTTGCAGACCCGGCCGTCGTGTCGAATCCGTACCAATACGGCACCTACATGAAGGAGCGGGGCAACCTTTCCAGACTGGTTGGTAAGTACCTCCAGTGGCAGAAGACCCTCCACCGTAAAGAAGAGGCCGGGAAGGTCATTTCTGAAAATGGAGGCGACAAGGAACTGCAGCTGCTGGCCAAAGACGAGCTTGCGGCGGCTGAGAAGGAGGAGGAAAGGCTGGTTGAAGAGATACAGGAGCTTCTTCTTTCTAAGGCCGGCGACGCCCACAGAGGCGTGATAATGGAGATTCGCGCCGGTACGGGCGGTGACGAGGCCGCGCTCTTTGCCGCAGACCTTTACAGGATGTACACAAGGTATGCAAACATTAAAGGATGGGGAATAGAGGTGTTTGACAGCAGTTCTACCGATTTGGGCGGCTTCAAGGAGATAATCTTTTCAGTTACGGGTGCGGAGGTGTACAAGAGACTGCGTCACGAGAGCGGTACCCATCGGGTGCAGAGGGTGCCTGCCACAGAGACCCAGGGGAGGGTTCACACCTCGGCGGCAACCGTCGCCGTGCTGCCTGAGATAGAGGAAGTGGAGATAAACATAGACCCAAAGGACCTGAGGATTGAAACAATGAGGGCGTCCGGTCCGGGCGGGCAGAAGGTGAACAAGACGAGTTCTGCCGTCAGGATGACCCATATCCCCACGGGTATAACCGTCAAGTGTCAGGACGAGAAATCCCAGCACAAGAACAGGGCAAAGGCAATACGCATCCTGAGGAGCCGCCTCCACGAACACGTAGAGGAGCAGGAAAGGTCGAAGAGGGAAAAGGCCCGCCGAGTCCAGATAGGCACCGGGGACAGGAGCGAAAAGATAAGGACATATAACTATCCGCAAAACAGGGTTACGGACCATCGAATAAATTTCACCCTCTACGACCTTGAAAACGTGATGCTCGGGCATATAGATGAACTGATAGGACAGCTCCTGGCGTTTGAAAAGGAAGAACAACTGAAGCAGTTGGCGGCAACCGTATAAGCGCCTGGCGGAAAAATCCTTACGCAGAGACAAGCCTTTAGGCCCGTCCGTAACGGGCAGACCTGAAGGTCTGTTCCTGCGGCACCCGGCAAAGGTCTCGTAAGAACAATGAGATGTAAAACGTCCGATACGGTGATCGGACGCTACAATTTTCCTACATCTTTGGTAGACAACGACCTTTAGGTCGTTGAAGTCTTCTTTAACTATCGTAGTGCATCACCCGCTGCCTATTCCTGGAAAAAAGACTAAAAAGCCTCCCATAAGCCTACAAAAGGCACTGACGGATGCCACGGTGATTCTGCGTGACGCAGGTGTGGATTCGCCAAACCTGGATGCCGAGGTGCTTTTAGGAAAGGTATTGGGCATTTCCCGCTCCCAGCTCTACGCAAGACTGCAAGAGCCTGTAGAATCCGGGAATCTAAGACGTTTCAGTAAACTCGTCAATAAGAGGGCACACCGTATACCCCTGCAGTACCTCACTGGCCATGTCGAATTCATGTCTCTGGATTTTTTGATGAAAAAGGGTATATTTATCCCCAGGCCGGAGACGGAATTGATAGTAGAGGCCGTGTTAAAGAGAGTCGGCGTCTCTGATGCCTCCAGCGCACACAGTAAGCTGAAGATACTGGATGTCTGCACCGGCTGTGGAAATATAGCGGTGTCAATTGCCGTGGGCCTCAAGGACGCTGGAGAAGTAATAGTCTATGCGTCCGACGTATCTTCCAAGGCCCTGAGGCTGGCGCGGCTTAACGCCGAGAGACATAATGTTGGGACAAAGGTTTCCTTTCATAAGGGTTCGGTCTATCAGGCCTTCCGTAGACTTGGGCTTGAGGGGGAGATTGATTTCATCGTATCCAATCCACCCTACGTGCCGCAAGATGAGTGGAAAGGTCTTCAGCCGGAGGTGAGGGATTACGAAGACCCAAGGGCGTTGGTGGCGGGTAGCGACGGGTTGGACTGCTACCGGGAAATAGTTGCAGGCGCCCACAAATGGCTGAGGCCGAAGGGCTGGCTCATTATGGAACTGGGAGAAGGTCAGGCAGACAAGGTTAAAGAACTTATAGATGAAGACGGTCATTTCGGAGACACGGAGACCGTTAAGGACCTGCAAGGTATAGGGCGTACAATAATTGCTAGATCTAGTTGACGAAAAGTTTGTAATTGAAGGCGGTTGCCGTCTCACCGGCAGCATTACCGTAAATGGGGCGAAGAATGCGGCCCTTCCCGTCATGGCTGCCTGCATATTAACGAAGGGTGCCTCCCGCATAAGGTCCATCCCCAAGCTGACGGATGTGGAGATTATGGGACGCATACTGGAGTGTCTGGGCCTCAGCGTGAAGCACTTGGAAGACGGCTCATTGGAGATGGGCACGGTAGATACAACCAAGGTAACCGCCCCGTATGAACTGGTAAACGAGATGCGAGGCTCGATATGTGTTCTTGGCCCGCTTCTCGCCCGGCGCAATGCGGCAATGGTCGCGCTGCCCGGGGGATGCGTGATTGGACAGCGTCCCATAGACCTCCACCTGAAAGGGCTTAGGGCCATGGGCGCTGAGATAGATTTAAAGGACGGTTACGTGGTGGCATATGCAACGCGGCTTAGGGGGACGGAGATATACCTGGGCGGCGCTCACGGCTCTACGGTGCTGGGCACGTGCAATGTCCTGATGGCGGCAACACTTGCAGAAGGCACCACGGTAATAGAGGCCGCCGCACGTGAACCTGAGGTGCAGAACCTGGCAGAGTTCCTGGTGAAGGCCGGCGCTAAAATCAGCGGTGTGGGCACTAACCGCATAGTTATAGAAGGCGTAAAGGAATTAAAACCAGTAGACTGCCAGATAATACCCGACAGGATAGAGGCCGGTACACTTATGGTTGCAGGTGCCGTTACGAACGGAGACGTGACCGTTGAGAATATCAGGCCCGACCATTTAAGCGCCGTAGTGGATAAACTGAGAGAGGTAGGCGTAAATGTTACCTTGGGGCGTGACAGCTGCAGGGTGAGGGGAGGACGTATGACGGCCTCGGTTATCACTACACTGGCCTACCCCGGCATTCCTACAGACCTGCAGCCCCAGTTAATGTCCCTTCTGAGTATTGCGGAGGGGACCAGCGTTATTACCGAGAAGGTGTTTCCGGACAGGTTCATGCACATAGCGGAACTGAACAGGATGGGTGCAAATATTCAGAAGGAGGGCCCCAGCGCCATCGTGCACGGGGTCCCGTATCTTTCAGGCGCAAAGGTGATGGCGTCCGACCTAAGGGCCGCCGCCAGTCTCGTTGTGGCGGGTCTTGCGGCACGCGGCACCACAGAGGTCCGCAGCATATTCCACCTGGACCGCGGCTACGAACACCTCGAAGAACGCCTCACCGGCATCGGCGCAAAAATCAAACGCGAGGCAGATACGAAGGAGTATTAGGGAAAGTGTGAGGTAGGTTGCATGGCATATTTTCTTATTTCAGTCTATGTGGTAAACGATAACCTGTTATGAATATTGGCACAAGCCTTTTGGGGTTGTGTCGTGCAAGTCTGTTTTGTATAATGTGTTACGGCTGGGCCAAGAGGGATGTGCGGTGCGTCGAGACGCACCCTACAGGGTGTGTAGCTGCCCCATTTATGGGGCGTTTTGACAGGCTCGATAAATCGAGCAGCTACAATTACCGTTGTGGCTCGATGAATCGAGCAACTACAGGATATTTTTGTGGGGACAGGGTTTATTCCTGTTAGTGTGTACTGTCATTGCGAGGAGTGAAAGGCGACAAAGCAATCTTATGTTTACTGGTTTTGTAGGGGTGGGTCTTACGCCCACCCAGGGCAACCACAAGGGTTGCCCCTACACATGAGATTGCTTCGCTTAGCTCGCAATGACAAATGTGCAACTACTTTACTTTTCCTCCCCCTCGAAGGGGGAGAGGTACCAACAAACTTTCTCAGAGGTTTTGAATAATGTTTGAGTCCATAAGCGGCACGTTAGAGGGTATATTCGATAAGCTCCGGGGCAGGGGACGGCTGACCAAAGAAAATATAGAAGAAGGTCTCCGCGAGGTGCGGACGGCGTTGCTTGAGGCCGACGTTAACTACCGCGTGGTCAAGGATTTCATCAAGCGGGTTATGGAGAAGGCCGAGGGCGAAGAGGTAATAAAGAGCGTCACCCCCGGTCAGCAGATAGTAAAGATAATCCATGATGAGCTTGTGAACATAATGGGCCCGGTAGGCCCAACGCTAACCTTTCGAGACGGCGGCCCGACCGTGGTGATGCTTGTGGGACTCCAGGGCTGCGGTAAGACGACAACCGCCGCCAAGCTGGCAGGACTGGTGATGTCCAAGGGCCGAAAGCCGCTTCTGGTGGCCGCCGACGTGAAGAGACCCGCCGCCATAAAGCAGCTGAAGGTGCTCGGCAAGCAGTTGGGAGTTCCCGTATATTCCGAGGATGATGGACAGCCTACCGTAATTTGCCAGAAGGCAGTGGATTATGCCAGAGAAAACACCCTCGACGTAATCATACTGGATACGGCAGGCCGGCTCCACATAGACGAGGAGCTGATGAAAGAATTGAGGGACATCAAAGACAAGGTGGAACCCAGCCACATCTTCTTTGTGTGCGATGCCATGACGGGTCAGGACGCCGTTAACAGCGCCAAGGAATTCAATTCGAATCTCGAGTTCGACGGCGCCATTCTGACGAAACTAGACGGCGACACACGCGGGGGTGCGGCGCTCTCCATTAAGTCCGTCACCGGGAAGCCCATAAAGTTTGTCGGCGTGGGGGAGAAGCTCGATAAGCTGGAGGAATTTTATCCGGACCGCATGGCGTCCAGAATCCTGGGTATGGGCGATGTGGTGACCCTGGTGGAGAAGGCACAGGCGGTTACGGACGAAGGGCAGGCGAGGTCCTTTGCCAAAAAGATAAAGGAGGACACCCTTACGCTTGAGGATTTTATGGACCAGCTCCAGCAGGTGAAGAAGATGGGGCCGCTCCAGGAGATTCTCAGTATGATACCCGGAATGGGCAACAAGCTGGAAGGACTGGACGTGGGTGACCACCAGATGAACAGGATAGAGGCGATAATGCGGTCCATGACCAGAGAGGAGAGGCAGACGCCGGACATCATCGGGGGCGACCGCAAGATGAGGATAGCCAAGGGCAGCGGCACCACGGTTCAAGACGTAAACCAGCTTCTGAAGCAGTTCAAGATGGTGAAGAAGATGCTGAGGCAGGTAAGCTCCGGCGGGCCTATGAGGAGGATGGGTATTCCAAAGATGGGTTTTCCGACGGACTTCGGAAGGGGCAAGAAGGGATAATTGTTCATATTTAACCTAATAGGAGGAAGGAAGTGGTAAGAATAAGAATGAAGAGGATGGGCCGTAGAAACAGGCCGTTCTACAGAATAGGCATCTTTGACGTCCACGAAGAAAGGGACGGAGAGGCCATAGAAGAAGTAGGGCACTATGACCCGTTGGAGAAGGATGAGGCAAAGAGGGAGACGCTTAAGAAGGACAGGATTGAGTATTGGCTGAGTGTCGGAGCGCAGCCTTCAGAGAAGGTGGCCATTATCTTAAAGAGACACGGCATAGCCGTCGGACGTTGAGTTATATTCCATGGCGAAACCGTTTATTTTTGTAGTGTCAGATTGCTTCGCTCCGCTCGCAATGACAAACGCTCCGTCATTGTGAGTCCGCCTGGGGCGGATTGAACATGGCAACTTGTAGGGGCGAACCTGCCGCTCGCAGCGGTCGCACCGCTCGCCCTGGGCAGACACAGAGGTCTGCCCCTACGAAGCCACGCTACATGCTTCGCTCAGAATGACAATTTCCAAGGAGGGTAGACAACGAAGTTTTACTTCGTTGATCAACGACCGTAAAGGTCGTTGTCTACCATAGATTCTTCGCCCATTCAGAATGGCATAGGGTGCATATGCGTATAGATGTATTGACCTTATTTCCTGAGATGTTTCAGGCCGTGCTTGGGCAGAGTATGCTCAGGCTTGCGCAGGAGAAGGGGCTTGTGAGTTATCATCTCTGGAACATCAGGGACTATACCCTGGATAAGCACAAGAAGGTGGACGACAGGCCGTACGGGGGTGGTCCTGGTATGGTGATGACGCCGGAGCCGGTGTTCAGGGCCATCGAGGGGGTAGAAAGAGACGGTAGTGAACCTGCCAGAAAGGTGTTACTCACACCGCAGGGAGAAAGGTTCACCCAGTCCACCGCAGAGGCGCTCTCCAGAGAGAACAGGCTCATGCTTGTCTGCGGTCACTACGAGGGTTTTGATGAGAGGATAAGGCAGGGATTTGATTTTCTTGAGGTATCCATAGGTGATTACATATTGAGCGGCGGCGAAGTCCCGGCGATGGTTGTAATTGATGCAGTGGTGAGGCTGATACCCGGGGTATTGGGTGACCAGGACTCACCTGAATTTGAATCCTTTAAGGATGGCCTTTTAGAATATCCCCAGTACACCAAGCCCAGGGAGTTCAGGGGTTTGAAGGTGCCCGATGTACTCGTTTCCGGGCATCACGAGAATATACAGCAATGGCGTGAAGAGCAGGCCAGAGAACGCACCCGCGCAAAGAGGCCCGATTTATTTAAAAAAGCGCCTGGCCCAAAAACAGTCTCCCAGTAACCCACCTGCTGTACCCTACCACACAATTAAATGGGTTCTTACTGCTGCTGATAATCCGTCAGCGGTAAAGGTAATGTGGGCCCTACCCGGCATGTCGGCAATTCCCGTCACGGTAAAAATGGCTATTCCTTCATTGTTAGTCAGCAGACTATCCGGCGTTACCAGCGCGCGG
>Ga0156080_101_pt4 | contig 50062 bp, 51 predicted proteins | sample RifCSPlowO2_02_FD_107733 | JGI IMG/M metagenome (GOLD analysis project Ga0156080, IMG submission 107733) | Planctomycetes bacterium RIFCSPLOWO2_02_FULL_50_16
CGCCGCGACCCTCCCCCTTGAGGGGGAGGGTAAGGGTGGGGGTGGAGGTGAACACTACCCTTTCCCAACCCCCTCCCTTCAAGTGAAGGGGAAATTAAAATGTAGGGTGCGTCTTGACGCACCATTTTGCGGGCGTATGGTCAATGTCATTCTGAGCGAAGCGAAGAATCTGGTAGGGGCACGTTGCAACGTGCCCCTACAACACTTCTAAGGGTTTCAAGTCATGATTCTGGTAATGTCTGGCACTGCCGACGGCAGGGAGATAGTCAGAGAGCTCCACGAGAGGGGCGCTAAGGTCCTTACTACCGTTGCAACGATCTATGGTGAAGGACCATTTCGGGAGATGGGACTCGGCCACCTGTGTGTAAGGAGCAGGCTGAGCGGCGACGGACTTCCGAACTTCATTGATGAAAATGGTATAGACACCATCGTAGACGCCACACACCCCTATGCCGTCAACGCCTCTCTTATCGCCATGAGGGCCTGCGAGAAAAAGGGCATCAAATATATCAGATTCCAGAGAGAGGGCACTCCCCTGCCGGATTCCCCGCTTATCCACAAGGTTGATAATATTAACCAGGCCGTTGAGGTTGCGGGAAGGCTTGGTAGAAGGATTCTCCTCACCACAGGCTTTAACAGCATCAAGGACTTTATCAGGCTGAAGGACGATAGTAGTCACGAACTCATAGTCCGCATCCTTCCCATGCCCGAACACATAAGCAGGTGCATTGAAATGGGAATCTTGCCGAAGAATATCATTGCCCTCCAGGGCCCCTTTTCAAAGGAATTTAATATAGTGAACCTTCGTGACTTTAACGTTGACGTAGTCGTCACAAAAGACGGCGGCAGAGAGGCAAAGACGCGGGAGAAGGTTGACGCCTGCCTGGAAACAGAAACCCCCCTGGTAATTATCCAACGCCCTGTACTAAACTATTCGTGCGTGTGTTCCAGTATAGAGGGGATTTTGAGACTGATATGAGGAGACCTCTGCAAAACTCTATCTACAAAGTCCAACACGGTGTATCCTCCCCCTTGAGGGGGGAGGGCAGTCACGCCAGAGGCGGATGCGTTTCCGGCACAGGTGGGGGTGATACACGGCTTCTATTTCGTATCTCTCTTATACTAAGTATACTTAGTGAATAGGATAGTTACCTTCCCCCTTTCCCCCTCCCCTCAAGGGAGGGGGAAATTTAAAATGCTGTCAGACTTTGGCAGAGGTCTCATGAGATGATCTATAAAAAATGCAAGACAAAGCTGTCATTGCGAGGAGCGAAAAGCTGCGAAGTGTGGTAAGCCTTTATCGGTTCTTGACAAATAGATGTGTAATCAAACGCACGACGGATTTACCAGAATGTGTGGAGGATCTTTCGGAACCAGTGAATGTAACTGTAAAACACTAAAGGGGGGTAAGAATATGTTTAAGACTCTGCAAATCGTCTCGGCGGCTCTCGTGGTTGTAATCGTTGTCTTGTCCCAACCTGTTGAACCGGTTGAAGCGGCCGGCATACCCGGCAGCAAAGCGGTTCAAATCCTTCAAAATAATTTTCCTAATGGAATTTATGGAGTGGCCTACCAGCCAACACCGACAGATTACTTCACACCTGGTACGCCACAGAAATATGGATTTACCGACTTCTGGAACAGTGATTTTGAGGCCCTGTGGAATCCAGCCGGTGACAACAAAAGTGTTGTTAGAACCGTCCACTTTCCGGACGGATCGACCAAAAACCAGGGGGATTTGCAGACCCTGAGCGATATGGGAGTAAACCTCCTTCGTTTGTATTTCTGGCAGGGTCAGGAGGGGTGGGTTGACCATCAGCCATTTTTGAATGAATGTGACTCATTGGGCATTAAGTTGATTGTACCTATCTTTATTACGGCAGACGCAAACTTCAAAAATACGCAGTATTATAAGAACATAGACTGGATAATTCAGTCGACCAGTAATCATTCTTCAGTAGTCTTTTACTCTATCGGTAATGAAATATCACCTCAAGGAAATCCGCAGGTCTTCGAGAATATCGGAATTGCAGCTCAGAGGGTAAGACAATTACTCGGTGAGAACGGAAACCAGTTAATTTGCTCGCCGACTTTCCCAAGCCAGGAGGCAATGAGTTGGTTTGTCGACGCGGGTACTGAAGTTGATGTATGGGCATTTAATATTTACGACCCGATTGCTATGCAAAAGGCAGTTAAAATGGTAGGAAAGGATCAGACCGTGAACGGACATCCTGTATTTGTCTCTGAATTTGGGGTTGCTTCGTTTGATATACAGACCTACACGCAGAACCCTCAGAGGCAGGTAACGTATGTGCCTCAGTTGATGGAGATAATATACGATAACGTAGATAAGATTTGGGGAGGTATCTACTTTGAGTTTTCTGATGAAAGGTACAAGGGATTACAACCACAACCCTATGGGGGGCAGCCGGATAAAACTCAACCACCGTCAACATACGTAGCTCAAATAGGAGGGACTTATCCGACTTACCAGGGAGGGCCGACACATAAAGTACCCAGTAGTGCTGTAGGCAATGCTACTTTTACGTGGAAGACGGGAAACTGGAATGGTGACGGAGTATACAATAGCGAGGGATATTTTGGGATGGGCTTTCTGCAAAATACAAATAAGACTGCTTTGACCGTAAAGAACGGTGCATCAGTGAGTGGCAGACTCTATCCATGGGTATACCGAGTGGATGACATGTTTCTAAGACCGATTTATAATAATCTTAAAGACCAATGGACTAAATCTCAGACGTCTTCAATAGACGTCAAGCCGGGTGGACGCACGGAACCTGATAGACCTTAGTAGCCGCGGCAGGGTGCCGGATGAAGGGGCTGAAATAATGGTTGGGCATGCAAATCTATCCTCAGTGTCCTTGTCTCTCTCACACCCTTTCCTGCCATGCTATCTATTCTTAGTGAATAATCTTCTGCTGTCAGAACGTAGGGGCAATTCATGAATTGCCCCTACAGGGTGATAAAATTATGCGGCGGAAAATGCTAATTCCCAAAATCGTTGGGTTTTACAAGATGAACACAGCAAAACGTATAAATCAATTTCGCAATACGCCAGGTATGCCTGTTTGGCAGCGCAATTATTATGAACATATTATCCGCAATGAAGAGGATTTAAACGAAATCAGGGGATACATTATTAACAATCCACTGAAATGGGAACTGGATGAAGAAAATCCAGAGAATTGCCCGTAAGGCATGTATTGGTACAATATGTCCCGCTATAAATATGCGAGCTTTCCTTGACAAATGTCCCACCCGTGCTAAAATCGAGGCTCTTTTGGCCTTCTCTGGTTTATTTATCTGCGTAGAAAGGAATGGCCCCGATGGTAAGGTTGCACAAGGCAACGATGCCTATGCTCAGTCTTTTTGTGTTCTTCACATCTATGTGGTATCTGGGAGGCGTTTCAATGGCCGTTGAATCCACCAAGTTCAATAAAGTGTTTTTTGATGACGTAGAACCCATAAAAGTGGAAGACCCCCTGGCCGTAGTGCTCGGGGCTATGGATAAAGGTGAACCGCTGGTCTATACGTACGGTGATGCCGTAAAGATGGCCGGACACTCCTGCCCCGCCATTTCCGGCACGTACAAGATGACGCAGCTGGCGCTCAAGAGACTTTATCCGGACAAAACCCCTGTCAGGGGCGAAATAAAGGTGAAGTTCAGGGGTGGTGTGGAAGACAAGGTAAACGGCCCGATATCCCAGGTGGTCAGTCTCATTACCGGTGCGGCGCCTGAGAGCGGTTTCGGGGGGCTTGGTGGCGGAAGATATAACAGGAAAAATCTTCTCACCTTCGACGAGACTGCTGCCCCACCTGCTGACTGTATATGCTCTGTAGTGTTTGAGCGGATGGACACGGGGAAGAAGATAGAAATAACCTATTCAAACTACATGTTGGGGGGTAACCCGAAGATGGGAGAGCTTATGCCCAAGGCCGTCGGCGGGAAGGCCACAAACGCCGAACAGAAAGAGTTTGGAGAACTGTGGCACGAGAGGATAAAGACCATTCTCTTTAATCCTCCAGAGGGCATGTTTGTCATAAAGGAATTGAATTAAGCAAACGTATTAATTTTAACACAGGATACCGGTAAACTTCCTGCAGGCAACGCAACGAACATGAATGCCAAAAACATCTCTGTGCTGTTAGCCGTCGTAGTCTCTCTAGTTTTGTGTGTGGAGCGGCCTTGCCTTGCCGAAGTCGGCGCGGAGGAGAATTTCCGCGTGGGACTGGAGCTGCTGAAAGAGAACAAGATTGATGAGGCTATTACACAGTTTGAGAAGGCTATTGAAAAGGGTCCCTCCAAGGCGGAACACTATGATAGACTGGGCCTGGCCTATAGTAAAAAGCACATGTGGAAGGAGGCCCTTGAGGCATACACTAAAAGTCTCGAACTGGATCCGAACAACGTACATGTTCATAACAATCTTGGTGTCCTTTACGATGCCAGAGGCATGTTTGGTGAGGCCGTTGCGCAGTACAGGAAGGCCATTGAGATAGATCCCTCCTATGTTGAAGCTTATAATAATCTGGCCGTTACTTACATGAGGGGCGGGAGAACAGAGGAGGCGGACAAGACGCTCCAAAAGGCACTGGAATTAGACCCCAACCACGCGCAGGCCCATTATAATATGGGAATACTCTACTCTCAGATGAAGTTCAAGACCAAGGCCATGGAGGAGTATAAAAAGGCCATTGAGTTTGACCCGAACTACGCAGAGGCGTACAACAATATAGGCATCTTGCTGGAACAGCTCGGCAAGCCGGATGAGGCCGCAGAGCAGTGGAAAAAGGCCATAGCGGCAAATCCTAAAAGCACAGACGGGTACTATAACCTGGGGGCATATTATTTTAACCGTGAGGAATACGAAAATGCATTCACCCTGTGGCAAAAACTTGTAGAGATGACACCGAAGGACCCATGGGCCCATTGGAGACTGGCTGCAGCCTTGGGCAGGATGGGTAAGCGCGAAGAGGCGGAAAAGGAGATAAAAATCTTTAACAGCCTGCTGCCCAAGGAAGAGGGGGGCAAAGAAACGACTGAAGTAGTACTGGAAGAAGAACCCAAAGAAACAGTCAAAGAGCCGGCCAAAGAAACACCTCAAAAAACGCCTACAGAAACAACCAAAGACAAAGCAATTAAGATAGAACCTGTTGCACCGTAACCCCGTTAGATTTGTGACATTTCCGCCGCTGCCGCAGGCTTCCCCGGACCCCTGCAAGACAAGAATAGACAGATTGCCACCTCAGAAAAGATTCGTGTAAATGAAAGTCGGATAATCAGTAACGGACTTCACAGATTACGGTACAGGGTAGAGACGTGACAAAAATAACCATCAAAAAAGGAGACATCACAAAGGAAGAGGTAGACGTCATTGTGAACGCCGCCAATAAGAGCCTTCTTGGCGGTGGCGGTGTTGACGGGGCAATCCATCGGGCCGCAGGACCGGAACTGCTTGAGGAGTGCAGGACGTTAGGTGGCTGCGAAACCGGCGAGGCAAAAATAACCAAGGGTTATCGTCTTCCGGCCAAGTACGTTATCCATACCGTCGGCCCCATGTACGGGCGTGGAAAGGGGCGAGAGGCGGAACTCCTGGCCAATTGCTACAAAAACAGCCTCCTCTCGGCCAAGAAGCACAAGGTCAAGACTGTTGCCTTCCCTGCAATCTCTACGGGGGTTTACGGTTACCCTAAAGAAGAGGCCGTAAAGATTGTATTCAAAACCGTCAAGGATTTTATTTCCAAAGACAATTCTCTGGACGAAATTCGCCTTGTACTATTTTCTGACAGCGATTTAAGGTTATATAACGAGGTTTTTGGGGAATAACGTTGGAAGGTGTGTTGGCACGCTGCCGGTGGTCAGTTGTTCTTAGTAATAGCAGCTGAGACATCTGCAAAAGTAAAAGATAGAGCACACCTTTTCGGAACTTTCAACAAGTTGGTTAAGCGTCACTTGCGGGAGACAACTCGTGTTATCATTTCCTAAATATATATTTATTTATATGTGTACTTGACAATGCTTAAAATTAATTGTAGCTTCCCCTATAATAAGGTGAAGGGCCATTGTAAAGTCATATTTGGCAGATTCGGCATAATACCGTCTAAGACTGGATAATTGTATTAATTTAATATTAACTGTAAACAAGCCGTCAATTTAGGCCAAGGGACCACTATAAAGAAGATGGGAATCCTTTAACAAGGGGGAGAGAGAGAATGGCAAAGGCTAAGACGCCGCGCATCGGAGGTTGGAAATTTGTATTCATGCTGCTTATTACCTGGCTTACCTTTTCAGGGCTTGGCAACCTGATATTTCTTTGGAACGATCTGCACTATAGAAAAAGGGCGGCCATTGCCCTTGGCCTTTCTCTTGGCACGTGGTTAATAATTCTAATTCTGGCAATTTCAGTATTTGGTGCAGTGCTTATACCTTTGGCCATGTGGCTTCCCCTCGGTATGGCAATATGGATGACGTTTGATGCCATCAGTGCATACAAGAAATATCGTCCCGTAAAAAGTACAGGAACTGTAAGTAAGCCCACGGTGCCTGCGGCTCCGGAAGGCAAGCCTGCAAAACCTAAGCAGACGCGCACTCCTACGAAATCTGCCAGGAAGAAATCCTGAGGTAGTTATGGGCAGCGTATCAGTGTTGGAGATAGTGTCGGGATGGAATGTTTATCTTTGAGCAGCGTTGACGTGCGCACTTAACGTTCCCAACTCAGTTATTACGAATCTGCAACGGTATAACCAAGCTTTGCCAATATTTCTTTCTCCACACGGTGCATAGTGTCAGCGCTTTTATTGTCGGCATCGTCGTAACCAAGAAGATGGAGCACTCCATGGACTACGTAGAGCATTATTTCCCCCTCAACCTCGGTCTTTGCCCCGGCAGCGTACTCAATTGCCATAGGCACACACACCACCACCTCACCGGTTATGCATTTGGCGTTTGTTTCAAGCGGGAATGATAAGACGTCTGTGGGTCCTTTGCGACCGAGAAATTTCTTGTTGAGTCTCGTGATTTCGTCTTTGTCAACGAATACTATGCTTAGTTCCGCATCCACCTTTTTACGGCACAGAGCGGTTTTTACAACCTCCCGTATACGCTGTCTCTTTATTGGATAAGCGTTCTGGAGATTGGTTATGGTTATCCTCATGAGGTCTCTTCATGTGAGCCGTATGCATCTACGATGTCCTGCACAAGCCTGTGGCGTAGTATATCTTTCCGTGTCAGATAGATAAAATCTACGCCTCTTACGCCCTTCAGCCTCTGCTGTACATCAATAAGGCCTGACGGCTCGCCTGGCGGCAGGTCTACCTGGGTAATGTCACCCGTGGCAACGACCTTTCCCCTCACGCCCATCCTGGTAAGGAATGTCTTCATCTGTCTTATCGTGCAGTTTTGTGCCTCGTCTAGTATTATAAAGGCATCGTTGAGGGTTCTACCCCTCATAAAGGCCAGCGGGAGGATTTCAATAATCTCGGTTTCGATGTATTTCCTTACCTGGACAGGCGCCATCATGTCTTCAAGGGCATCGTAAAGCGGTTTGAGAAAAGGATTTACCTTTGCCTGAATATCGCCCGGCAGGTAGCCAAGCTTCTCGCCCGCCTCTATGGCCGGTCTGGCCAGCACAATTCTTTTTAGTACGCCCATCTTTAATGCAGAGAGGGCCATGGCCACGGCCAGGTAGGTCTTACCCGTACCGGCAGGGCCTATACAAAACACTAAATCGTTGGCCGCTATCGCCTCCACGTACTTGGCCTGGCCTTGTGTCTTTGGTCTTACGGAGACACCTTTTATAGATACCTCAACGGGCACGTTAACAGAAGCAAACGGGCGCCCTGTTTCTACGGCATCTATCGTGTCTTCAACACTACTCAATTCGAGCATACCTTGGCCACGGATAATCTCTATCAAACGGTCAAATACCTTTACGGCCTTCTCCACCTGGGACTCTTTGCCCTCTATCAGGAGAAGACCATTTCTGGCGGATATCTGTACACCTAATGCACTTCGTATCAGACGAAGGTGCTTATCGTGGCTCCCAAACAAGATCGAAGCCTGTTCAATATTCTCAAGTTCTATAGATTTTTGAACAACCTTATCCTTTTCACTCGTGTTCACGCTACGCATTCCAACCGTAAAATAAGAGGAAATAATAACCCACAGGCAGACTTGCCAAGACGCAGTCCATTACGTCCAGCACGCCGCCAAACGACGGTATCAGATTTCCGGAATCCTTTACGCCTGCATCTCTCTTTAGCATAGATTCCGCCAAGTCACCTCCAACAGAGACAACTCCTATCAAGAGCCCAAACGGTACGGCCCACACCAGCGGTAGGATTTTAATTTGGGGGACCAGATTCCAGACCACAGCTACCAGCATGCCTGTGGTCAGGCCGCCGATAAGCCCTTCCAGGGTTTTGTTAGGGCTTATGGTAGGGAAGATTTTCTTACTCCCAAACTCTTTGCCTACAAAATAAGCCCCAATATCCGTACACTTGGCGATTAGGACGATTCCAAACAACATTATAAGCCCGTTCCCGCCCGGCAGGTGACGGATGGCCATTGCGAAGGACAAGAAGAAAAACACATACAGTATGCCGAAGACGGTAATGGATATGTTCTCAACGATGTTTTCGAGGCCTCTGGTAAAACCTTGCAAAAGGAAGAGCCAGCAGACGATGGCAAATAAAAGGGAGGGATTCAGGGAAATGCTCCCGCTCGACCTCGCCTCCGACCAGCAGGTAACGAAGACGAGTATTCCACCCACGATGCCGGAAAGCCTGAATGGGTCAAACCCTTTCTTGCCCGTGATGTCATAGAATTCCAGCAACCCGACGGTGCCGATCAATACACCTGTGCATCCTAAGCCGACGTCCGTATCAAGAAATAAATCCAGGGCGACTATGCCGACAAACACAGCCATCATCGCCGTACCGAACGCCATTCTTGTTCCATGAGAAGAATTCACTCTATAAGTCCGCCGTAGCGTCTCTCCCGCGCGCTGTAGTCTCTGATGGCTTCCTCCAAATTCTCCTTCCTAAAATCCGGCCAACACACCGGAGTGACCCAGAGTTCAGCGTATGAAATCTCCCAGAGCAGGAAATTGCTGACCCTCATGTCCCCACCCGTCCGTATAAGCAGGTCGGGATCACTCATGTTTGAAGTATACATGTGACGTTTAAATACCTCTTCGTCTATATCGCTCAGAGAGACCTTTCCATCGAGTGCGTCAGCGACAATTCCCCTGGCGGCATCTACAATCTCCGCCCTGCCGCCGTAATTAAGGGCCAGACACAGGACCATGCCCGTATTAGATTTACTTTCTTCTTTGTTTATGGCGATTTCTTTCTGAACGTCCTTGGGAAGGCCTTCGATTTGGCCTATTGCGGTGAAGCGGATGTTGTTGTCCAGTATGGTTGGTCTCTCACGAATCAGGTAGCGCTTGAGAAGCCGCATTAGTATTTCAACCTCGTACCTGGGACGCGACCAGTTTTCTTTGGAAAAGGCGTACAGGGTGAGCTGCTCAATATGCCTTTTCGCGCATGCGGTCGTTATTTCCCTGATGGAGTCAACTCCTCTAACGTGACCTCGTATCCTTGAGAGGCCGCGTCTTTTGGCCCAGCGGCCGTTACCGTCCATTATTATTGCAATATGTTTGGGAAGATTGTTATTAATCATCGGCGATACGGATGACCTGTTTACGCTCCGGCCCTACGGATACCATGATTATCTTAAGGTCCAGAATCTTTTCGAGAAAACGTATGTATTCCCTCGCCCTTGTCGGGAGTTTATCCTTGCCGGTAATACCGGAGGTGTCCACTAACCATCCAGGCAGTTGCTCGTATACCGGTTCACACTCCGGCAAGAGTGCAATGTCAGGGGGGAACGTCTTGTATGTGCGGCGGCCGTTCTTGTAGCCCACACATACATTGATTGTCTCTTCCTGGTCGAGCACGTCCAGCTTTGTCAGTATTGCAGAGTCTGCGCCGTTAATGGTTACTGCGTGTCTAACGGCCACTGCATCAAACCATCCACAGCGTCTTGGCCTCCCTGTCGTGGCCCCAAACTCGGCACCCCTCTCCCTAACGGCCTCACCCAACTCCCTGTCCATCTCAGTGGGAAACGGGCCGCTCCCCACACGTGTCGTGTAGGCCTTCATTACACCGTATACGTAGTGTATGTATTTTGGAGAAATGCCCGTTCCGGACGACACGCCGCATACACTGGGGTTGGAGGACGTAATGTAGGGATAAGTGCCAAAGTCAACATCAAGCATAGTCCCCTGGGCGCCTTCAAAGAGTATCCGCTTTGACGTCTTTGCGGCATTGTTTATAAGCTCGACCGTATCGCATACATAGGGGGCAATCCTGTCGGCATAGCCCATGTACTCATCGTATATTTTCTCCCACGACAAGGGTTCTGCGCCGTGTAAGTTGTGAAGTATTTTGTTCTTTTCTCGTACGACTTCTTTGAGTCTATTCTTCAGGTGTTCAGGATGATAAAGTTCTGTAACCCTTATACCCGCTCGCGCCATCTTGTCGGCATAGCAGGGACCTATGCCGCGTCCGGTAGTCCCTATCTTGTTGTCTCCCTTCTCCGATTCAGACATACGGTCAAGCAGCTTATGATACGGAAATACGAGATGTGCGCGGTCACTTATAAAGAGCCTATTTTTAGCGGAGATATTGTGTTTTTTAAGCTCGGCCAGTTCCTCCAGGAGTTGTGCAGGGTCCAGGACGACGCCATTGCCGATTACGCACAGCTTGTCCGGGTGCAAGATACCTGAGGGTACAAGGTGAAATACGAACTTAGAGCCGTCTATAATTACGGTATGGCCTGCGTTGCTACCCCCCTGGTATCTGACTATAATGTCGTACGCATCGGCAAGGATATCTATAATCTTACCCTTGCCTTCGTCGCCCCACTGGAGGCCGACCAAACAGGCATTGGACATCTAGCTGACCTACTTAGAAGTTGTAATGTCAATTACTGCAAGTCCTTACAAAGCAGTGTATTAGAATTATAAAACAACTGCCCCAAATTGTCAATAATAAACGAAGTCGGCTTTTCGTTGAGGTAGCGGCAGTCGGTGCGTATAATATAAATGAACACGAAGACGGCTGCCTGAAAACGAGGAGAACACACATGGAGTCTGAAGCATTGAAGAGACAGAAGATGCTGGAGCTGCAACGAATGGCCGACTATGTGTGCATGCTCATTGTCGCCTCAGACTACCCGCAAATAGACATAGAGATAGAGAAAGCAAAGGTAAGAAACAGGTGTGAAGAACTATATCCAGACAGGATGGACCTTTATGAGATGATTTACGAGAGCCGTTTTGACCGTCTGTGGTACCAGTTCAGGGAGGCAAGGGAGTAACTCGCGCGAGGGGGGCGTCGGCAAAGGTAGACACGGCGGGTTTTGGAGGTCTCGGTTTACGTCTCGACAAGCTCTATCTTCTTGGGGTCGTCTTCACCCAGACTGAGTGCGGCGGCCGTGCGGATGTACTTGGGCTCCCGTTTCGCCTGCTTTAGGGACGGAAGCCCCATCTCTTTCCTCTTATCCTCAATTATATTGGCGCAGATGCGGTCCAAGGCCACCGGGTCTCTGCCAACAAGTATCCCGTTGAAATGCCATGACCACTGGCGCTTGAACGCCGGCCCGCCGTTATACTGGGCCACAAGGGCGTCACAGATAATAAGCCTCGATTTCTCTCTTATATAAGGATGCGTATTCAGCTCCGCGATGTATGGATCGCAGTTATTATCGTGATATTTGTTGGGATTATGGATTACACCGTAGAAATTCTTCATTGCCCCCGATATGCCTGACAGGTCGTGATCCTTGAGGATGGGCACGTTTATGACAGCGTCACACAAACTTGACATTATCCTGCTGAAGCAGCTTCCGACGCTCCCGGCCGTCTGTGGCTGCAAGTCGTAGCCGCCGCCTGAAAGCGCATCGGTGCCAAAACACTTTAGACCACCGCCCCTTTTTATCCTAAACCCAGCCTCCTCCAGCTCCGCGCTAGTCCTGTCAAAGACGATAATATTGTCGTCGCTTATACCGGCCGATTTCAGACCACCTATAATGGCCTCCACCAGCTCCATGTGGGGAGAAAAATGCTCCTTACCCAGACAGTTGAGTTTTATGCCTATCCTCTCCTTCGGTCTAAAGAGTGTAGACCAGGCATCGTGTGCAGTAGGGGCCCCTGTAATCTTCATTACACCGTCATCAACGGCCTTCCGCAATAATTCCCCGTTCGTCTTGCCGTCACCGTTCAGAAATCTTTCGGACCGGCTCAAGATCACCTTTGGCTTTGATATGGCGGAAGTCTCTGTGTCCCTGACGTTATCGGCAAGAATACTGCCGGGAAGGAAATGACCTAGAGAACAGGCAACCCCTGCACCAAATGCGTCTCTTATGAATTCCCGCCTAGTCTTTTCGTAATTCAACGAGATTACCCCTCTGTTATTTTGTTATGTCTTAGCATTCTTTGAAGTTAATTAAAAACCTATTATAAATCTGCCCTGGTATACTGTCAACAACGACAGCTTCGCCGGCGCCGCACGAGTGAGATTCAATTTATGTTGACCGTGTCGGGCGTTCCTGCTAGAATCCCCAAAACACGGCCCTTCTCTTCAAGGAAAATAACCACGCGTGAGACGCACTGTCTACCTTTTCTGCTTACTTTTATTATGTGGGTGTGCTAAATATGTTGGCGATATTGACGTAATAGAAGAATTAAAGCACCCCACAAAGTTCCCGGATATTTATAAACCTGAGGTGCTGAACGTAGGGGAGCTGGTAGCAGAGAATAAACTTAAAGAGGGTGAAAAGGTAAGACTGGTCTCTCTGGGAGAGACCAAATACACCAGCATCCAGATGATGCTGGTGCGAAACGGCGTTACTGTCCCTCCACATCTCCACAAGGACCACGATGTGGTGATGCATGTTAAAAAGGGTGGCGCTATAGTAATATTGAACGGTACACGTTATTACGTGCAGGAAGGGCAATTAATCCTCGTACCCAGGAAGACGTGGCATGAGATTGAGAACACGGGGAAAGAGGTTTTTGTAGTCGTCAATGTCTTTTATCCACCCTACAGGGGAGAGGATATAAAGTTCTTCAAGACAAAAAAGAAGAAAAAGAAGGAACAGAGAAAAGAATTGGAGTAGGATTTTATGCGAATATTGCTGACCAATGACGATGGTATTTATGCAGCTGGTATAGCGGCGATCAACAAGACCCTGAAAGAGATAGGTGAGGTGGTAGTGGTAGCTCCGGAGGCCGAGCGGAGCGGTGCAAGCCATTCCATAACCTGGGCCCATCCGCTGCGGCTCCGCAAGACCTACATTGAAAACAAGTTCTTTGGCTACGCCGTCAGCGGTTCGCCGGCCGACTGCGTCAAGATGGCCGCTATGGAGATAATGAAAGAACCGCCGGAACTGGTCGTCTCCGGAATAAATCTAGGGGCAAACACAGGCATACATGTGCTTTACTCCGGGACGGTCGCCGCATCTATCGAGGGGTCTATACTGGGCATCCCATCCGTGGCCGTGTCTATTGACGTTTCAAGGTATGTGGACCTTGGGTATGCAGCAATCATAGCCAGAGACGTCATAAAGCAGATAATAAAAAACAAGCTCCCAAAGTGCACACTTATAAACGTCAACATACCATCCGTGCCCAGAGAAGAGATTAAAGGAATCAGACTGACCCGCCAGTATACACACGGTTTTGAGGAGAGCGTTGACAGACGAAAAGACCCCGGTGGGAATACCTACTACTGGCTGGTGGGCGGCAGCGAGATTACCGTAGAGGAAGAAGGCACAGACGTCCAATCAATCCGGGATGGATACATTTCCATAACACCCCTTTGCTACGACCTGACTGACTACAATCTACTCAAGAGCTTAGATACTTGGGACTGGAAAGGCGTGGAAGAAGACGTCTGCAAGTTCAAGGGTGTGACGAAATAACAGAACTTCTTCCGTAAACGAATTCCTGCAATACGTCCAGTGGCTTATGCACCTTTAGGACGGCAGGGGATGATTCAAAAGCTCTGTTTGTTAAACGGCATTGGCAAGAGTTCAGAGAGTTTCAACTCCTTCTGCTTACCTGGGTTTGCCAGGATGATAACTAAATCCTTAGAAAATTCGGAGAGTACCTGCCTGCACGCCCCGCAGGGAGGCGTTAAGTCTTTTGCCTCGGTGAAGACGGCCAACGCCTCGAAATCAGTCTCCCCATCCGAGACGGCATTATAGACGGCGACCCGCTCTGCGCAAACGGTAAGACCATAGGAACAATTCTCTATATTACACCCGCGGTAAACCTTGCCGGACTTTGTACGAATGGCGGCACCTACCTTGAAACGGCTGTAAGGACTGTAGGAATGTGCCCTCGCCTCCTGTGCCTTTTTTACAAGCTCGTCTATTGTTTTGCTACTGGGATTCATCGTCCAGAAGTTTCTCGCTCGAAGCAATTATCGTCTTCAGCAGTCCAACTGTCTTGGTCCTAACCTCTTTCATTACGGAGTATACCTCTGTCTCAGAGATTTCCTGTGGCCCTATCCCGGCGGCCTTGTTGGTTATGCAGGACAGGCCGCACACCTTTACGTTCATCTGTCTGGCTGCAATTACGTCCATCACCGTGGACATACCGACTGCATCCGCCCCCAACGTCCTGAGCATCGCTATTTCTGCAGGCGTCTCAAAACTGGGACCACACACACCTGCATACACACCCTTCTCTACCTTTACTCCAATACTTCTTGCGGCATTTTCTGCCATCTTTATAAGTGCGGGGTCGTAGGCCCTAGTCATGTCGGGGAATCTTTTACCAATCCTGTCATCGTCTATGCCGATCAACGGATTTTGCATGGTCATGTTTATATGGTCAGTAATAAGCATCAAATCACCTATGCTGAATCCCCGGTTTATACCCCCGGCGGCGTTGGTCACAAAGAGCGCTTTTATTCCCAGACGGCATAGTATCCTTACCGGATAGGCCACCTCTTGTGCCGAAAATCCCTCGTAGAGATGAAACCTTTCGCTCAGACAGGCAACGGGTATTTCTCCAAGCCTCCCCGTTATCAGCGCTCCGTCATTTTTATCATTGGCGCGATGTTTGGGGAGAAGATGAGGTATATCGGCATATCTCACGGTAATTGGCGAGCTTAATTCACCCGCAAAGTCCTGCCACCCCGTTCCCAATATAACACCCGCTTTGGGCCTCTCAGGGACTCCGCCTCGGATGTATTCAACCGATTCCTGTAATTGTTCGTACAGCTCCGCCATTTTTGCCAAGGATTCTACCCTGTACGAGAAGAAAGTTAAAGAAATAATTATGCCTCCACCCCGACACTTCCCGCTTGACAGTAATTGTATTGGAGGTGTAAACTTGATTCGTTATGTTAAGGTAGTTAAGAGATGAAGAGAAGTAAAACCGTCTCAAGAAGGGAATTCGTTAAGGCTGGAATAACTGCTGCGGGCGCCTTATACCTGGGGTGTCCCGATGTACTGGCAGCCTCTGAGTCTGCCGCTGGCGCTGTAATCACCGGCAAAAGTGGTGGCGAATTTACCCCCTATGAGGCGATGTTCTATAAGAAGTTGGAGGATGCCCGGGTAGAGTGTCAGCTGTGTCCCAGGGAGTGTAAGATTGCAGACCTTGAAAGGGGGTACTGCGGCGTAAGAGAAAATCGCGGCGGCACATACTACACACTGGTGCACTCTCGCGCCTGTGCCCTTCACGTAGACCCTATCGAAAAGAAACCCTTCTTCCATTACTTGCCCGGTACGCCCGCAGTCTCAGTTGCTACGGCGGGCTGCAATGTAGAGTGTAAATTTTGTCAGAACTGGCAGATCTCGCAGTTCAGGCCGGAGCAGGTAAACAGTATGAAACTTACACCCAGCGATATCGTAGAACATGCAAAGAGGAGTCATTCTCCAACCATAGCATACACCTACACAGAGCCGGTCGTCTTCTATGAGTTTATGTACGATACGGCAAGAGCGGCCAGGCAGGAGGGTATTACAAGTGTAGTGGTGTCCAACGGCTACATAAAGGAAGAACCACTTGTCGAGTTGTGCAAACATCTTGACGCAGTCAAGATAGACCTGAAGGCGTTCACGGAAGAGTTTTACAAAGATACTTGCAGCGGGTCGCTGAAACCCGTACTCGAAACCCTTGTTACACTTAAAAAACTTGGGATGTGGTTCGAGATAGTAGTGCTTATTGTACCTACTTTAAACGACAGTGAGAAAGAACTGAAGGAGATGTGTACGTGGGTGTGTGAAGAGTTGGGACCGGACGTACCCATTCACTTCTCTCGCTTTCATCCTACCTACAAGATAACGAATCTGCCGCCAACCCCTGTACGCACCCTGGAGATGGCCAGGAGAATTGCCCAAGAGGCCGGCCTGAACTTTGCATATGTCGGCAACGTACCCGGACACGAAGGTGAACATACATATTGCCCAGGGTGCAAGGAAATGGTCATTAAAAGGGTTGGTTATACCATTGTGAAGAATACCATACTTAACGGTAAATGCCAGAATTGCGAACACCCCATCGCCGGCGTCTGGGACCTCAAGGTCTGATTCTACTTTATTGATCAACGTGATAAGCAGTACTGAGCTTACCTTGCACAGGGCTAGTCGGGTACGTTTACGGCGCCTTGCTCTCTAAGCCATTTCTTTTGTTCCGGTGTAAGGCCTTTTGCCCCCTTAAAGTTTGCCGCTCGGACGTTGTAGGCGTCCTGGATGTTGGTACCGAGTAGTTGGGCATTAGTTAGGTTTGAACCATATATTGAAGCATTACCCAGATTGGCACCCGTCAAGTCCGCCTCAACCAGATAGACACGCTCCAGGTTAGCACCAGCCAGGTTTGCACCGGTAAGATTTATACGTAACATATGGGCTACTCTCAGGTTGGCGCTTTCCAGGTTGGCAACCCCCAGACGGGCATCCTCGAGGTAGGCGACCTGCAGTACGGCGTGCTCCAGGTGGGCAGCGGTCAGATTGGCACCCTCCAGGTGGGCGCTGGTTAGATTGGCACCCCGAAGGTTGGCGCCCTCCATGTTGGCGCCCTTCAGGTGGGCCTTGAAGAGAAGGACACCCTGCAAGTCGCATTCGGGGCATTGCTTTGTTGCCAGCAGTTTTTCTCTGTTTTCTTCTACAGAGGCCGCATAAACTGGATATGAAAGGGTACAGGTTACCGCTGAAACAAATCCAATCAAGACGCTAAAGACAGTGGTCAATAATGTCTTTTTGGCATAATCCATTTGCAGGACCCCTTTTTTCTATAGTTATGTAGTGAGAACTCCGGGAAAATGCAAAATAAAACCGTCATTGTGAAGAGCCAAAGTGACAAAATCACACCGTAGGCGGAGATTCGCCTGTCTTTTGGCGAACGATCTTATAAGTAGCTACGCCTCGCTCTATCTTAATAATCAGCGCTATAAGCAGGGCCAGGCTCGCCCCGTTAAGCGCGGCAATGACGATACACGTGCCGGATATCCCCAAGATAGGCACCAGGACGATACCGGTAAGTGTTGCACCCAGAAATGCTCCGGTGTGGTCTGCGCTATTTATCATACCTGCCGTGAGGCCGGAGTCAACCTCTTCTTCCAAATATATTCGACTGGCTATGGGGAACTCGAGTCCGGTAATAATGCCGGGAATTACAAGCAATATCATAAAAAAGACCTCTGAGCCGGCGTAATGAAAGGGGAACCATTTGATAAACAAGATAACGGCTAGGGAGTAGGCTACCATCCCACCTACCATGTACGTGAGCACCCTAAGCCAGTTCCTGTGTTTTCTCAGTATAACCGCATTGCTGATATAGCCGCCGGCGGCGAGGCCCATCATAAACAGAGCGACGATAAACCCTATCATCTCGTAGACGTATCCATAAATATTTTGGAAGGCAAATATCAGGACAATCTCGAGGGCTATGGCGGCAAAACCTGTTGTCGCAATGGCGAACAGGCTGTCAAACCGCTTCTCCTTAGGAATATTGCGAAGTAAACTGTTCTTTACGGCAAGTCTTATTACCAGAAAAAGTCCTATAGCGGCCAAAAAGTACCATAGTTTTAGCTTACTCAAGGACTTCAAAAGATCCTGTAATTGTCCCCCGGCAAACTGGTCCCAGAGAAGCAGGTTGTAGAAATAGGTGACGGGCTTTGAGTCGGTGTTAACTCGCAGGTCTCGTCTGCTCTTTAGGTGTTCCTCCATAAAGCGGACCTGCCAGGGCTCCAGGTAGGGGAGGAAGTGATATTCTGAGAAAGAGTCTGTCCTTATATTGCGCTCCTTGTATCTCGCAATCAACGTGTCCAGGTCGGCGGTTATGATATTCGGCTCCAGGCACGCAAAATAGTAGTTTGTCTGACCTGGCGTTACAATCACGTACGGGAAAGTCTCTTTGAGGGTTCTATATATAGAGCCCGTATAGCTCCCGACAACCTCACCAATGTACACTACGGCGGAGCTTATGGACGTGACAAGGATTCCGTCATGCTCCAGCAGGCCTTTCGCCTCCTGGAAAAATTCCAATGTATAGAAACGGTTCAGGGCGGCTGTTGATGGGTCCGGGACGTTGATGAATATGACGTCGTACTTGTATTTGCCCTGGGCGGTCTTCACAAAATAGCGGCCGTCAACGGGAAATACCTTCACCCTCTGATCGGCGAGTGCGGCACGGTCCTCCTCGGGAAGATACTTTTCCGTAATCTCCAAGAGTTTCGGGTCAAGCTCTATGTAATGGACTTCCTCAAGTGGGTATTTCAGCATCTCCCTCAGTAAGCCGCCCACGCCTCCACCGATAAGCAGCACCCTCTTTGGAGAAGGGTGTTCCGAAAGGATTAAGTGGGCTACGGGCCCGTACTCGTATACGTTCGGGAAGGCGAATGTGTACTGCCCGTTGCTGTATACGCTGTACTGGTCCTGCTCCTTACCGATGACTATGTTTTGATACTTGGAATCAGCCGACTCCATCAGCCTTATACTTGGATTAAACGACTGCCACCTTTTTTCAACGAAGAATGACTCTATCCGGCCGATGTCGCCGGAAAATATGAACCACAGTGAGATAATCAGCGGTGAAATAGATGCCCCAAGCAGCACTTTCCTGGGAAAGACCTTCACAGCAAACAAGATAAGCGCAATCATGTTTATAAGGACTACAGAGGTGAGTGCCGCCATGGTCTCGTAAGAGGAGCTCCAGGGGGCCAGTACAAAGGTAAACACAGTCCCACCCATGAGACTGCCTATGGATTCCAGTATATAAACCACGCCTATGTCCGTAGCGCCACCGCGTGTAAAGCCTTGAAAGACAGCTGCAGAAAACGGAAAGACGAACCCGATGACGAAGCTGAACGGCATAATGATAAGGGGTGACGACCATAAAAGTGACAGGATGGAGATGTGCTGTCCGTAAGGGACGTCAATCAGGTATCTGAGCAGCCTTATAATTGATACCTGCATCGGCAAAAGCAGGCACAGCGCCAACAGGAGGAACAGGAATACCGTGAATCTGCTCTCTACGTTTTTAATTACTTTGCCGCCAACCCCCGCACCGATGGCGACGCCAAGGAGCCAGGCGCCAAATATTACCCCAAGGCAGAGCTCGTTCCCGTAGAACACTACCAGCAGCTCCCTCACCAGCAGTACTTGCGCAATAGTGGCGTGGGCGCCAATGAGAACTACTGCCATAATTAACGGATACCAGGTCTTTTTATCGTTTAATGGCATCGTATCTATCCCAGGCACGTCGTCGCAGCCTTGGAGTGGGAAATTTGTTTGATAGGGGACACTTTGTGGTGGACGAAACCCGAAATGGAAACCTGCCCTTTAGGTTCAGGCATGGCCCGTGGGTCCATAATTATGCGGTGTATGCTTTAGAGATGAAAACGCAGCCGCTAACGTTGCTCCAGGGGGCCCCTTGGCCCCTCCTGTTCTACCGGGGATGTGACTAAAGAAGGCCACTCCATAGTACTTGTTCTAAAATTAGTACCCACTTCCTCATCCGGTCCTTCAGCGCAGCCTGTAGAGACCAGCAGCAGAAATATACCCAAGATTGTTGTCCTTTTGTGCATTTTCAGTCCCAAGAACAAAAATATCACATCTCCCACTTAAGTCAAATGAAATTCTAACCTTGCTTGAGGGGCGGGGGCGAGGGCCCGCCCCCCCGCAGAGGGGGTACTGGCGTACAGCGGCCTTTTCGCCCAACGGTGCAAAGTGTCTCTAGTATGGTCATAGATGTCTTTAGAGGAGTAAAAACTTCGTTGTTTACCGCAGAATTTGGTGGTATAGAATGAGTAAACAAGATGTCTGCCATTAGCAGAGGTACATATGCATGTTCAACAACATTAGTATGTTTGAAGATGCTGACAGATTTAAGGACATGACACGGTGAAAGGATAAGGGTTTGTCTCCGATAAATATACCATCATATTGGGAGGAGTTGGCAGAGGGTATCCACCAGGTAAAAGGTGCAGTGGTGGTAGTAGGCGCCTCTGATACAGGAAAGACTACGCTGGCCTGTTACCTTGCCGAACAACTTCTTAGGAGACGCAATGTGGTCTCGATAGTATCTGCTGATATGGGGCAATGCACATTTGGGCCGCCGGCTACTATAAGCATGGCCATACTGGAGTCAATCTCAAGATTCACGGAAGACGTTTCGGTACACTCCATGTACTTTATAGGCTCCACGTCGCCCGTGGGTCACTTTCTACAGACAGTGGTCGGCGTAAAGAAACTGGTGGACAGGTCGCTTCGTAACGGTGCAGAGGTGGTGATTATTGATACTACAGGGCTTGTGTATGGAGGCGCGGCCTGGGAACTCAAATTCCACAAGATTCAACTTACAGACGCAGGGTTCATAGTGGCGCTCCAGAGAGAACGAGAACTGGAGGACATACTTCTTCCCCACGAGCGGCGGATAGGGCGCAGGCTGTACCGTCTTCCCGTGTCTGAACATGCGAAGGTGCGATCACCTGAGCAGCGTCGTGAGCATAGACGGCAGAGGTACAAGAATTATTTTAGGAATGCGCAGGCCAAGTCACTATCACTTAGAGATGTACATCTCATCAGTCCTTACTGTAGTGCCATGCAAGGCGGGAACAGCAGTAGCTTCAGTAGAGTGCTGGTGGGCCTCAACGACGATGAGAATTTCACTGTAGCGCTTGGTATCGTTGAGGAGGTAGATTTAACGAGAGATACAATTAGGTTGATAACGCCGCTAGAAGCCTTAGGGGACGTCAGGTTGATAAGGCTCGGTTCTGTTAAGATAGGGGAGGACTGGAATGACAGCCGTATCAATTTAACGTAGCTGCAGCGGCAGAGCTTGCTCTGCCGCTGCAGGAGGCTTTGTGGGGTACGCTTGCTTAGCGAGAGTTAAATTAGGCCCCGAAGGGAATATTGATGGAATGTGGTTACTACAGTGACGACAATATATCTGTTTATGAGGCCGTTGGTGCTTGTGTAGACTGCATCCGGAACGGGTGGGGATAGTTTATAGTGGTTAAGAACGTACTGATTACCGGCAGGCCGGGGGTGGGTAAGACTACCGCCATCAAAAACATATTGACCGTCCTGGACCTAAAACCAGGCGGTTTCTATACTGAAGAAATAAGAGAGGGCAGGGAACGTAGTGGGTTCAGGATAAAGACATTCGGCGGCAAAAGCGGCATCCTCGCACACACAGACAACAGGAGCGGTCCGCGGGTGGGGAAATACGGCGTAGACATAAAATCTTTCGAGTCCACGGCCTTGCCTGAGTTAGAAGATGCCATCGGTAACAAAAGGCTCATAGTTGTAGACGAAATAGGCAAGATGGAACTATTCTCTCAAAGATTTAAAGACTTGGTACTACAGTCACTTGATGGGCCCACGCCCCTTCTGGGAGTTATCACGGAGAAGGGTAATGTGTTTGTGAGCAGTATAAAGCAAAGAAATGACGTCAAGCTGTTCAGAATCACCACGGAGAACAGAGACGCCGTAATCTCTGACATACTGGAATCTCTAAATGAAATTATGTAGATGTAAGTAGTAGGGTCATGGTCACACCATGACCTTACCCGCAGAATCTCTGAATGAACCTATTTGGGGTGTGTTGTGGGTGTTTCTTTCTTCTCAGGTGTGTTTAGGGTTGTGGACGTTTTGAAGAGCTTTGCGGTGGGCAACTGGGCCTCAAAGCCCATTGCTTCTATTATTTGTTCCGCCAGCATGCTTGAGAGGGTGTCCAGCTCCTCCTTGAGTAGCTTTGCGTCTTCTTCCTCGTACATCTCGTAATCGAAGCCGAACTTCTTCTCCTGTGGTATTGCCTGCCCCAGCTTTGTCTGCCACAGTATTTCTTTCCCTTTCGCCCTTGTCATAACCACCTTTGCTATGAGAATGGTATGTGGTTTAGAAAGCACGCCAGGGTCCGTTATGCCGTAGGAAAGAACATACAGCTCTATTATCGTGTCTGCCCCTAATCTTTTTGCTATTGTCTCATAATCCTCGCTTGTCTTAGCTTGCTTGTCCTGCAGCTTGTATACGGTAATATTGTCATCTACCGCCTCGGGCGGTATGATATTGAAGCGTGCCCGGCGTTTGAGCTTAGCGTAAAGGTCGTCCCTGAGCATATGGCCTATATGGGTATCGTAGGTCAGGTCATTAAACCTTCTGGTATCCTCCCTTTTTGTGTCAATCATTGCCGCCTGAAGAAGGAGTTGAGGGAGAATGGCAGGCCCTCCAAAGAGCATCAGTAAAAGCTGGTCGTCTGCCGTAGTGTTTATTGTGATATCCGGTCTCGAGGCTGGTGTAAGTATTGCCACCGTGCTTATGTCCTTCATCCCTTCCGTGCGCAGCGGAACCTCCATTACCTTCTCTGCGCAGCCTGCAACAAGGCATAAAAGGAGGAGAGGTATTAATTTTATAATAAAGGCTGACCTGAGAGACCATGCACGATCGTCGTTCTGAGGGAATGAAATCCGCCTGAGGCGGAAGAAACCCGGATTCTTCGTTCCGCCCGGGATGGCCTGAGGTTTTAGATCAACTTCTTCAGGGCTCTTGGTAAAGCTTGGACAATTCTCTTGGCCGTTAGGGTTCATTTTTAGCTGCGCCAGACCCCTGGGTACGCTGATTAAGGTCTGATTGTTCTTCGGGGAGCAGCATGAAAAGCCGTTCTTCGACATATTGAAGACCGTCTAATATCTTCTGGAGGTCTTGTTCTTTGGTAGTTAGGTTACTGCATTTATTGTAAAACTCAGCAGCCACGGCATAACTGCGCACGGCCTCCGGTACAGAGCCTTCAGATTGATATAGGTCGCCCATCGTTTTGTACGCATCCGCCGCCTTCAACCCAACGTCAACAGAGGTGGGCGAATAGTGTAAGGCAAAGAAATAATCTTTAACGGCCTCACTACAGTTGGTAAGTTTCTGAGCGGTAGGCATATCCTTCTGGTTCTTTAGAAGTTCTCCATTGCCCTTTTCGGTCCAGTATTGAAGGAGTGATACTCCGCCTACGGTTGAATAGGGTGGCTCGACCACCTTTACCTTCCACAACTGATAGACAGGCATACTGTACGAGGCTATTACAAAATTAAGCAGCTTGCCGTTTCTAAGCACCTTAATCGTAACCTCCGGCACCTTCTTGTCTATCTTGTGCGAATTCGTTACAAAGTCGTCTAATTTTGTAACCTTCTCCCCGTTCAACTCCACAACCAAATCTGCCACCTTAATTCCTGCCTTTCCTGCAGGAGAATTTGGATAGACTTCTACCACCTTTGCCCCTGCCTGTTCGCCTTGAGACAAGACCAGTCCGGAAAACAAGGATGCACCACATACTGGGGCAGCGGTACCGTATATTACGGTCAATAAAACGCCAAGCAGAGTAGCCGTCTTCTTTAGAGATATCGTTGGGTTCATTTTAAACAAGTCCCGTTCTCCTAGCCGCTATATCGCCGAGAAGAAGTCCCATAGCAATAGGGATTAAAAACTTAGAAAGGTCTTCTGTCAAGAGTACTACCTCTGTATTGCCGGTTATGTCCTCAAGTTTGGGGTTGAATTTGCCTTTAGTCCTTTGGGAGATTACTTCCAGGAGTTCGGTGTTATTCCCCTGTGTCGCATCCTCCACGGGTACGGGCGCTTTCTCCGGTGGGATAAGCATACCTTTGACCGTACGGTCCACAACTTTACCTCCTTCAACCCGGGAGAAATCTAGTGAATATGGCCCGGGTTTCAGTCCCTCAAGGGACGCAGTGTACCTCTTGGGTGCAACCTGTTTAAGGTTTAGTTCCTGTTCATCAGAATTTGGAGGAAATATATGCACCTGCAATTGAGCGTCGTCCTCCAATTCTCCTCCAGATTCTATGATAAGTGTGCGTTCCCCCTTGCTGTCGTCAATTTTTAAGGCATAGCTCCCTTTGGGTTTGTCTCTCATAGCCCAGCGTACGGTTTGAGACCAGAATTTGTTATACTTCGCCCAGTTTATCCATTCTGAGGACCAACGGGCCTCGGCGTCAGAGGTGTAGGCAACTACCTTTCCCAAACCGTAGCGCCAGTCGGCAAGGATGGGGTCTGGTCTGCCTTGTATCTCGGTAAACAGCGGTACCTCGGCCTTATCCTTGGCCCTGGTAAGTGAATATCCCTGCAGCGGCGGTATCTGTTCCTGCGAGAATCCCTTAAGTATTTCGCTGGAGGGGTCGATACGGGGTATGAAATATTCTTCATGAAAATCCGCCTTGGTCAGGGCGGCGTCCGTATCCAGCACCACCAGCTTGGGGAGTTCATCCTCGTCTTGCAGTCGATAAAACTGTCCACCTGTCCTGTTGGCGATATCCTTTAGTAAGCGGGTGTTTACCAGCCAGCCGCCGATGGCTATTGTAGAAACGGATATATTAGCCTGCTTGAATTTGTCCATCAAGTCCTCGTAGCTGTAGTAAATAGATTTTGTGTTGCCGTCTGAGAGAAGAATGACGTGGTTAACCGTGGACCCAGATGTTGAGAGTCTTTTAAAGGACTCTTTCATTGCAGGGAAGATATCCGTTCCGCCGCCGGCGCTGAGGCGGGTGAGCTTATTTAGAATGTCTGTGTCCGATATGTTTTCAATCGGCTGCAGTTCCACTATTATATGCGGTATTGCGTCAAAGGCGATCAGCCCCATTAAATCCCCTTTTTTGAGCTGTTTCAGTAACTCAATGGCACCCTTTTTTGTGGCAAATATCTTCTTACCCGTCATACTGCCGGATTTGTCAACAAGAAGTATAATGGAGACCCTTCTTGGTTTCTTTTCCTTGAAGGTGCTGCCGGAGGTTACCTTTACAGGGAGTATGTCCTCTATTGGGGTATTGGAATAACCTCCCTGTGCATAACTATTTGCGCCGCCCACCATGATAAAACCCCCGCCAAAGTCCCTGACATAATTCTTTATTGCGTCCATTTGGTCTTGACTCATAACGCCGGCGGGTACGTTAGAGAATACAAGGGCCTCGTACTCCAGCAGTTCGTTCAGGGATTTCGGTATGGCGTCTATCCCGACTGTGTCCACGATTACGTCTTTTTGTTCGATTGCATCTATTAGAAAGGGTCTCTTGCCTGGGTCTCCACGGACGTAGAGTATGCGGGGTTTCCCGATCACGTTAACGGCGGCGCGCCTGCTGTTATTATCACTGTTGGTGTCTCCACCGGTTTTTATTTCCAAATTGGCGTGGAACTCGACAACCCCTTTTTCTTCTGCCTTATAAGGGACCTCAAAAACGCTGATCCCGGTGGGAAGGTTCATATCCCATTCACCAAGGAGATTTTCACCCTCAGAGAGGTGGACACTCCCTTCTACGGGATAATCATTTTGGTTTTCTACCGTAACCCGGACATCAAACGTTTCTCCGAGGTTGGCGTCTTGCGGAACAAGCAGCTTTTTTATAGACACCTCTTTTGCTACGGGTGGAGGCGGGAGCTCTACGGTATAGACCTGGACACCTTCTTGTTCCATTATAGAAGAGGCCAGCAAACTGCTGCCGATATTTTCATTGCCGTCTGTAACTAGAATCACCCTTTTGACGCTGTCTTCCGGGAAAAGTTTGAGGGAAGAAAGCATTCCGCTTGCGATATTGGTGCCGGTGGTATCGAGTTTCCATTTAAGGTTGTTTATGTCCAGTTTCTTGGCCATGGGTGACGCGACCTGGGCGTCTGAACCGAACACCACCAGACCCCGTCTGGTATCCTTGTCAAGTTTTTTGTCTGTCTCCTGCAGGTAGTCGGTTATCCAGGCCTTGTTTTCCTGGCCGATGCTGTCTGTAACGTCCACGCAGAACACCACTGCCAGGTCGCTTGGTTTCTTGTCTACCCTATGGATGCCCGCCATTGCCAAAATGAGAAGGGCCAGCACAAGACTCCGCAGAAAACTTGAGAGTAGTATCCTCCACAAGGGCACCTGCCGGAAGGTGAGAAAGGATAACCCCCAGATTACGGGGAGTAAGCACGAGAGGTAAAGCAATATGGGTCGTTCAAATTGCAGTTCCATACCCTATGTTACCGTTGAGCGTGTCCTCAAGCAATAAAGAATCCATTCGGCAAGGAGCAGCAAGGCCACAAGGGCAAGGATGTACCGGCCGAACTCCATTCTTTTCTCCTTGACGTAGGTTGACGTCACTGCCTCTTTGAATTCCATATTATCTTTGCGTTGAGATGTCGGCCTGATGTTTGACTCTTCTTCGTCAAACAGGTTTGCGACAAACCTCACTTCATCCTTGCCGCTCTTCAGGACGTATTCTCCGGCATTGTGCGTGTCCATAATCGTAAGTGGACTGCCGGTAGCGTTTATCTTTACGGTCTTTCCCTTTGGTGTTACCAGTATAACCTCTTTTGTTTCCTGTTGGTCTTTTAGGTCCACGATAAAGGGTTCTCCGGTCTTTATCTGGTATGCCCCTGCGCCGTGCGGGTTCAGCCATTGTATGATATTCAGAAGCATTATAAGTATAGGCATGTTCTTCGCTTTGGACAGATTGAAGTCGGCCACATCGAAACCCAAAACTACCGCCCTCTTCCCGTGAACAGTTCCGGCAAGGGCCAGGGGGAAATCGTTTTCCACACTAGCTGCCATTATGAAGGGTTTTAGCTCCCCGCTAGGCTCCAGGTGAAGGGCTTTGTATATCCAGAGGTCTTCCATGTAGTCGAGGTGTCTAAGTAACGGGTTTGAGCTGTCCCAGTCTATGAAGGTCGCGCCGCGCACCCAGTCTTTCACGTGAAAGAACTTGTTGTCTTTAGGAGGAAAAATAAAGAGTGCATTCGTATCGGGATACTCCTGTGGGACGTAATTATGGAATATCATCATGTCGTAGTTCTTCACCACGTCCGGCGTGTAGGAAGAAGGCGGTATAACGGTAAATTCAATCTGCTCGGAGGCGTTTTCTATCTTTCTGATCTCTTCTACAAACAACTGCTCCTCTGCCACTACCAGGGTGCGTAGCGTCTTTATATGCTTGATGACGGCGTAGGCTCTGTTGTCTGTGCCGAGCGCATCGCTTGGGGACAATTCCACTCTCAAGAGCCCCGGTCCCCTGATGTCCTGGATCCTTACGGTTTTGTCTTCCCCGGGGATAAGCTCTACAACCTGTTCCTGCATCTGTTCCTGGTTGAGATACGGTTTGAGGAGAACCGTTTTTGAATCGTCAGAGAAATTCTCCAGGGTAACGTAAGCCTCTCTTTCTCCGTATCCCTTAAACATGTCCTGGTAAACGTTCAGGCCGGTGATTGCGACGTTATTCGCAGACGACCCGGCAAGATTCGCGAACCTTACGTTGCTGTCTATCGGGTGCGAAGGTTCTGTGTCGGTAAGCACGTGTAGTTCTCCATTGCCTAGGTGCCTCAAGAGGGAGATGGCCAGGCTGAGCGCCTCATTCATATTGTTGCCGGTTTCTACGGGCTCAAGTTCCCGAATAAGCCTGCGCAGCTCGTCCTTATTACCGGAGAAGTCGTTTAGTATGTGCGGCCTGGTGTGCATGGTGATTATCTGCATGCGGTCGCTGACGCCCATACCATCCACCAGCTTTAACGCCTCCTCCTGGGCCAGTTGAAAACGGGTGCGATTGCCTTCAAGCGTTTGCATGCTGGCAGAGGTGTCTATCAAGAGGATTATGTCTTTTCCGATTACGCCACGGGCAAGAGACGGCAGATACGGACGGGCCAGGAAGAATATGAGGAGTAAAAGGGCTATGAGTTGCATGAAAAAGAGCGCATCGGCCAGGAACATCTTCGTCCGGATGGTGTCATGCTTCAAGGTCCTCCAGGGGATAAAGCTCGGTACGGGGATTGTCTTATGTCTCTTGCGAAATAAGTAAATGAGTATCAAAAGACCTATTAAAGGCAGATATGCCAAGGCAAGCGGGTTGAGAATTCCCATTGAATGGTTACCTGATAAATCCTATCTTGGGAAGCTCCTTTAGGATTAGGTCCTCTATTTCCATATCGGTCCTGGCTAGTGTGTACGCCATGTTGTTTGCCCTGCAGTAATCCCTGAGTTCCTGGTTATGTTCATTAAGGAGTGCATGGTATCTCTTTTTAAGTGAGTTGGTGACGTTTATTATCTTACGTTCCTGGGTCTCCACGTCCAAAATCTCACCGCTCCTGATATTCTTAAACGGGTTTAGCTCTCCTGCACCCAGGACCTGAATTATTTTTATGTCGTAGTTCTTGAATCTCAGGATGCCAATACCCCTCTTGTACAACGTAGGCGGCACCATAAAATCGGATATTATGATGGCAGACCCGCCCTTGCCCCTGTTTTCATATGTGTATCTTGAGAGAAACCATTGAAGGTCGGCCTCGCCTCCGGGTTCAATTTCGTCCAGAAAGCTCTTTATCCTGAAGATACCGTTTAGCTTCTGGAAGAATTGGGTCTGCAAAATGGACCTGCCGGTGGTTTCTGTCGATGGACTGTTTATGGCCGCCACCCTTACACTATTGTGGCTGGATAGGCCGATGTAGGCCAGGGCGAGGGCAATCTTCTTTGCATACTCGTACTTCTTATCGGATTCCGGATAGAGCATGGACAGGCTGACGTCCAAGAGGATGTGAACAGAAAGCTCCACCTCCTCCTTGAATGTCTTTACAAGCAGCTTGTTTAACCTGCCGTAGAGATTCCAATCTATATACCTGAAGTCGTCGCCGGGATTGTACGCCTGGTAATCGGCGAACTCCACGCTGGTGCCCTTTTTGTTTACCGACTCGTAGCCGCCTTTTCGCGCCGCAAGGTGGACCCTCTTAACGTCTATCTTAAGACATTCCAATCGGCGAAGAAAGCCTGGTTTAAAGATGTCCCTCAGCATAGTAACTATTCCTTAGGTCCGAGTGCGTTCATTGCCTTTTTGAGAATGTCATTGGTGGTAACCTTGTCCGCTTCCGCCTCAAAATTGATGAGAATCCTGTGGTTAAGCGCCGCGACGACAACCCTGTCTACGTCCTCGAAGCTGACGTTTATCCTGTCGTCCAGCAGGGCGGTCGCCTTAGCGGCGAGGACTATAGCCTGCCCGCCTCTGGGACTCGTACCATAACTTATGTATCGGTTTGCGTATTCCCGTAGTTCGCTGCTCAAGTTACCCGTATCACGGCTGTTCTCTGGCTGGGTAGCCATTACGATATTTACTATATATTCCTGCACCTCCGAGGACATGAGCACGTCTCTGACCAGTCGGCGCATGTCCAGCACCCTCTTTAATGCCCTTTCTTTAGGAAATACAGTCTTAATCTCGTAGCTTTCGCTGGTGGTCGTTTGACTGAGGATGTCCCTGAGTGCGGTGTGGCTCGGATACGGTACGTTAAGTTTAAAAAAGAACCTGTCCATCTGTGCCTCCGGGAGGGGATAAGTGCCTTCCATCTCGATGGGGTTCTGTGTCGCAAGCACAAAGAAAGGTTCTTCCAGCACATTGGTGTTGCCTGCAACCGTGACCTGATGCTCACCCATCGCCTCCAGGAGGGCCGACTGGGTCTTGGGTGTGGCGCGGTTCACTTCGTCCGCCAATATTATGTTGGCAAAAATCGGACCTTTGGAAAATTTGAACTCCTTTCGGCCGTCTTCCCTCTCGATCACCAGCTGTGTTCCTATTATGTCGGCCGGCATAAGGTCGGGGGTAAACTGTATTCTCTTGAACTCAAAGCCAAGTGCCTTGCTGAGAGACTTTACCAGCAGGGTCTTACCAAGGCCGGGAAGACCCTCTATAAGCACGTGGCCGCCGCAGAAAAAGGCAATTAAGATGCTGCGGACAAGTTCCTCGTTCCCTACAATAATCTTGCCAATCTCATCTATTATGGTATGAAAATCCTTGCTAAAGGCCTTTACTTCGGCCGTCGTATCCGCCAACTTTTTCGTCCGTACTGTTGTAGAGGTGCTTTCCATTGTGTTACTCGTTGTCGGTGTAGATTTTCTTTATGATTGACTCATACTCCACGGGTATATGTGTTTTAGCTATGGCGTCGTCTTCCGCCTGCTCGTCGCTCAGGGTCGCTCCAGGGTCTATCCCTACGGTGGGGTCGTGCTTTTTGAATGGTCCTTGGCCTTCTATTACCTCTGTCCCTGCAGACTCCACATCACGATCTTCTCCGGCGTCCGCACTGTCGCCCTTAACGTGCAGTTCAAAGACCTTGCCGGTGGTAGTGTCTATGCGTTCTTCCCTGTCTGAATAGAGGCTTGTTCCGGGTTCACTGCCAGCGGCATCACCTCCCCACATGTCTTGTCCTTTCTGCGATGCGTCTCCACCGGCGCTGCCTGTTTTACCTGCGGAGGGCATGGTGCCTGGTTCCGAGCCGCCCAGTTCTTTACCCCCAGCCTCGCTTCCGGCACCTTGTTCCGGTGTAGTTCCTGATTTTTCTGCCAGCCCCTTGTCTTCTCCCTGGTCTTTTTCCTGCAGACCCTCCTGACCCTTTCCTGGGCCGGGTTCGTTCTTGCCTCCCTGCTCGGCAGAACCGCCACGCTTTTGCTCACTGCCGGACTGGTACTGCGGTGAATCTGCGCGTGCCACCCTTTCCAATCTTTCTAGGTCGTGAGAGATGTTCTTGAAAGAACGCTCTATCTCCTTCTTTAGCTGGTGAGAGGTAATTTGCTCTCCGGTTGTTCCCTTGGGGCCAATTTCCCCCTTGTCTTGTGATACCACTGCGCCTCTTTGTTCCCCCGATTCCCCAGTACTGTCAGTTGACTTACCTGTCTTAGACGGGTCTTTTGCGCCGGGAGCGGATGCTGCCTGAGAACCTCCCCGCTGTTCCTGTCCCTCACCGCCGCCTTTGCCTTCGCCCTTGCCTGCCCCGGCATCGGAGCCGGGAGCGCTGGCTGCGGTCTTTTGTCCCTCGGACTCCCCGACTCCCGCTTTAGATTGGTCGGTAGACTGTTTGCCGTCGCCCTTATCACCCTTTCCCGCCCCTCCCCCACTTCCCGGGGACTGGGCCGTCTTCTTCTCCCCTCCTTGAGCTGCACCCTGTTTGCCCCCTTTACCTTCTTCACCTCCCTCGCCGGTGCCCGCGCCTCCACCGCCGCCGGACCCCGGGGACCCGGCAGCCATTTGCTGCCCCTTCGACTTGCCTGCATCACCTTTAGACCCGGCGCCGGGCTGTTTAGCTAAACCTTCGCTACCCTTCTCTGCACCTTCCTTACTTCCTGCAGGCTGGGCGACCTTCTTATCTCCCGCCTGGGACCCGCCCTGTTCACTCCCTTTTTCAGTCTTTCCACTGCCGCCTTCGGTTCCGGAAGGGCTTCCGGTTTCCTGTTTGCCCCCCCCAGATTCCTTATCGGGTGCCTTTCCAGCTTGAGCAGTTTTTTGGGTATCCTCCATTTTTTTACTGCCGCCTTCGGTTCCAGAAGGGCCTCCGGTTTCCTGTTTGCCCCCGCCAGGTTCCTTATCAGAGGCCTTTCCAGCTTGAGCAGTTTTTTTGGTATCCTCCATTTTTCCACTGCCGCTGCCGGTCTTGCCTTCTTGTTCGCCGCCTTGCTCGCCGTGCGCAACCTTATCCTTAGATTCCCCCGCCCCTGACGCAGATGACCCTTCTTTACCCTGTGACGTACCGCCCTTTGAGGCCGTTTTCTCTCCAGTCTCGCCGGGCTTCTCACCGCCTGAACCGCCAGTCTCGCTTCCCTTTTGGCCGCCTTCCTGGCCTTTATCAGCCGACTTTTCTCCGGCACCCGTAGCTTCGTCACTACCGCCGCCGTCACCCCTCTGGGCCATAGACCCTTTCTGTTCACCCTCTTTACCCGAATCCCCCCCGCTATCAGTGCCTCCGGCCTGAGACTGCCCTTTGGTTTGAGAACCTCCCTTAGGCTCGCCCCCTTCTTTGGACTCTCTGCCTTCACCACCAGTTTCATCTCGTCCTTCACCCTTTGCACCGGCGGCCTCTGCCGTGGATTTACCTCCGGCCCCGGCAGAACCCTTCTCTTGCTGCTTAGAACCATCTTTCTGGGCGCCTGCGCCTCCCTCAGTTTGGGATGAACTCTGTTGTTGCCCCTGGGCACCCTTACTGCCGCCTGTCTGGGCCAACTGCTTTTCTCGCGTATCTCCCCCGGATTCGTTTTCCCCTCCTGAGCTGCCACTGCTGCCGCTTGCGCCGGTCTTGCCCTTACCGCTGGAGTCACTGTCCTGCTGTTTCTGGGGCAATGGGTTAATGTCAAACGAGGGCATGGGTGTCTTTAGCTTTTCTTTAATCCTTTCCAGAGAGGAGGCAATCCTTGACCTGGTATCTCCGCCTTCAGAATCTTTTTGTTTTGACGTATCTTCTTTTGAGGTATCACCCTTTGACAGCTTATCGTCGCGTTTGTCCTGGGATGCGCCTCCAGATTTTTCTTGGGTCTGCCGGCCTTCCTTTCCTTCCCCACCTTTACTTCCCTGAGCACCGGCTATGTCGGTGCTGGGCGTACCGGAGTCGGGTGTCTGCTGTTCCTTCTGTTCGCTGCCGCTCTTAGCACTTTTTTCGCTTGAAGTACTCGCACCTGATGCGCCCGAGGCCGCTGTCTGTTGTTCCTTCTGTTCGCCGTCACCCTTACCGCTTCTTTCACCTGAAGTGCCCGAACCGGACGTACCTGAGGCCGCTGTCTGTTGTTCCTTCTGTTCGCCGCTACCCTCACCACCTCTTTCACCTGAAGTGCCCGAACCGGACGCACTCGAAGCTGTTGTTGTCTGTTGCTCCTTTTGTTCACCGCCGCCCGTCCCGCTATTTTCGCCCGCTGAGGTGGAAGATGTACCTCCGCCTTGACCCGAAGGTCTTGCGTCTGCGGCAGTGGCGTTTGATGCCTCACCACCTGTGCCGCTCTCTTGTTTTGGGGCATCTTCTTTACTTCCCGAAGTTTCTGATGATTTTCCCTTACCTTCTTGCTGTTCTACCGAGGATGAGCCTTGTTGCCCCTCACTGCTTTTTCCACCCGCTCCGTCGCTGCTGGATTGCGGCATACCCGGCAGAGGCAGTGGGGGTGCCTGTCCATGTTGCGGAGGAGGAGGCATCAACTTTGCCAATAAAGAAGCAATAGAGTTCATCTCTTTGTGGATTTCTTTTTTTGCCTCTTGTTCTTGTTTGCTAGGCGCCCTGTACTCAGGCTTTGCACCTTGGGGGGTGTCGCTTGTGAACTTCTGGTCTGTTCCTTGTTGTGTCTGCGGCTGTCTATCCGATGGAGACCTGCCAGCCGTTCTCTTGTCCCTGTCGAGCGCTTCTCCCTTTTTATCCTCTTCTTTCTCCCTCTTTTCCTCCTGGGCGGATAGGGTATCAGTGGGCACTGCGGCCAGAGGTGTTTGTAACAGGTCATATTCAGGTACGTTAAGCAATCTATGCGCCTTCGATTCTTTGTAAGCCGTCAGTAGTCTTCTTTCGTGAAAATTGGGTACCAAGAGCAGTACCAGAGGCAGGGCTATTGCCAGGGGGATCAGTATCCAGAGCGTTTTGGGCGGCTTATGCGGCATAGTCCTTTTAAGGCGTTTGTCGTCTAGCTGCTCCACAACCTCAGCAATGAGCACGTCGGAGAATTTCGGTGGATTCGGGTTTTTAGCGCATTCAAGCGCCGTGATCAGACGTGCCTTGAGGTTTAGGCGGTTGTCAATGAAGTATGCCGTGCGGGTTAAACCGAGCCAGCTGGAATGAAGTCCTATAAGGGCTATGGACACATATACAAGAAAGGGTAAAAGGAACAACAAATAGAAGTGAAATGAGCCCCCCAGGAACTTTCCCATAATAGCCGCAGTCAGGGCCAGCGCCAGGGCGACCACCAAGACATTAACAACGGCCTTCTCAAGGCAAAAAAGATTGTATCGCTGCTTGGCCTTATCTAGCTGTGAATATAACCTCAGTTTGTCAACGCCTGGCATCGGTCTCCTTATCACTCATAATGGTCGGGGATCCAGATTTTCTCTTCATACACCTCCCAGTATCCGGAAGGTACGAGTCTATCCTCGTAGTGTCCCTCGATTCTACGGTCGCCTTCCACCTTTTCTTCTACCCAGACATGTTCCTTTTTGGAGGTATCAACCCACTTCTTTCCTACAACGTGTTCGTAGTGTCCTTCTACGAAACTCTTGTCTGTGGCCGCGGGCTTTTGGCCTGAATTCTTATTTGCCAGTGTCTCTTGCCCCTCCGTTAACTGTTTTTCCAGCTCTTTTGACTCCTTTTCCATCTTCTTTTTCTCAAGATGGTCTTGGACAAGAGCGCCTCCAAGGGCACCGATACCCGCTCCAACCAGCGCACCGAGCCCCGGATTACCCAGCACCGCTCCAATACCGGCACCGGCCCCCGCACCTCCAAGCGCCCCTACGCCCGTGGTATTCTGAGAGGCAAGACAGCCTGCAGAGGCAACAGGCAATAGCAGGCAGATGGCCAGAAACATGCCCTTCATAGGTAAGTTATTATAAATTAACGGGGTACCAATACATTTCTAACAATTTAAAATAGCAAATAAATGATTTGATAGTATCAACAAATATTATCACAATGATTGTGTTTATGTCAAACCTTTTAAAAGCTGGAGTAACGTCAGGAAAAGGGTCGGAGTGTATGAAATCTGTGGAAAATAATGGAACTGTACACAAAAAGGCCATGGCCTTTGTGGGGACAAGCGGCTTTGTGTACAAACACTGGGCTGACGGCGTATTTTATCCGAAGAAACTGCCCCAGAGGGAATGGCTGGAATTCTATGCCACGCACTTTAACACGGTCGAACTGAATGTGGCATTCTACAGGCTGCCGTCAGAAGATGTCTTTAAATCGTGGTATAGAAGGACCCCAGGGGATTTCAGCTTCGCACTTAAGGGCAGCAGGTTCATAACCCACATTAAAAGGTTGAAGGACTGCGACGAATCCCTCAAGTTATACTTTAAAAGGGCGCGTCTCCTCAGAGAGAAACTTTCTATAGTGCTTTGGCAACTGCCCCCAAGATTTAAAAAAGACATACCCAGACTCAGGAATTTTGTGCGTGCGCTAAAGGGTTACAGGTCGGTGCGCCATGCCTTTGAGTTTAGGGACGTGACTTGGTTTGATGCGGAAGTCTTTGAGTTGTTGCACGAAGCGGACAAGACCTTGGACGTGGCCGTGTGTATGGCGGATTGGCCTAGCCACGTCGTGAAAATACCCGAAACTGCAAGCTTCATCTACCTGCGCAGACACGGCCCCGAGGGGGACGGACTTTATACAGGGTGCTACCCAAAGGGGGAATTGCAGAAAGATGCGCGAAAGATAAAGAAATGGCTGTCCGAGGGTAAAGACGTTTATATATATTTCAATAATGACGCCAACGGTTGGGCGGTGAAGAACGCATTGGATGTGCGCAAACTTTTGTAGCTCGTTACGACGGGTTGGAAGGAAGTTCTGTCTTGTGATTGCTGTCGTGTCGTGGGCTGATAGATAAATTAGCGCGGTCTGTGTGATGTAGACCGAATAGTCTCTTTACGGTTTCTACGTATCGGTGGCCGCTGCCGTTTTTCGCCTCCTGTTTGCCCACTTTTGCAGGCTCATGTAGCAGCTTGTTTAGTGTCCTTTCCATTGTGTAGACCACTTCCTGCCATTGGGTGTCGTTGACGTCTCCCAGTTTGGTTCTCAGTCTATTCAGTTCTTCCCTGCCCACCGCATGGAAGTGCTCTCTAAGGTTTGCAATGGTAGGACCTATTTTCATCTCTTCCAGCCAGTGCATAAACCGTTCCACCTCTTTTTCCACCATTACCGTGCACGTTTCCATTTCTTTTGCCCTATCGTCAACATTCTGGCTTACCACGGACTGGAGGTCGTCAATGTTGTACAGGTAGACGTTGTCCAGCCTTCCGACTTCCGGGTTTATGTCCCGCGGCACGGCGATGTCTATAAGGAACATCGGATTGCCCTTTCGTTGCAACATGGCCTCTTTGATGTGATTGGGATGGAGGACATAATGTGGGGCAGCAGTAGAGCTTATTACGATATCGGCCCTGGCTATCTCGCTCGCAAGATCATCAAAGCGCACTGCGCGGCCTCCAAATTCCTTTGCCAGATTAACCGCCCTGTCATAGCTTCGGTTTGATACCATCACAGTCCTTGTGCCCTGTTCCACAAGTGACTTCAATACAAGTTCCGCCATCTCTCCCGCACCGATAACAAATACGGTCTTATCGGAGAAATCCTGGAATATCTTCTCTGCAAATTCCACGGCCACGGAACTTATGGATACCTTTCCTTGTGCGATACGGCTGTTGGAATGGACGGCCTTCGCCACGGCGAGGGCCTGCTGGAAGAGCTGGTGCATAATCTTTCCGGTTACCTCGCATGAGGTAGCTGCTATATATGCCTCTTTCACCTGACTTACTATCTGCGACTCACCGACCACCATGGAATCGAGGCTGGAAGATACGTGAAAGAGATGCCTAACCAGCTCCGGCCCACTGTAACAATACATATGCTCTCTAAACTTGTCTGTTTCTGTGCCGTGGAATGCGGACAAAAAGTCCATAACGGCCTCTTCGTTGAGGGAGTCATCGGGTGAACAGGCATATAGTTCGACCCTGTTACAGGTCGAGAGTATCACAGCCTCACAGGAAGGGAACCTCTTGCGCAAGAGCTCAAGGGCCTCGGTGACCTTAGACGGGCTAAAGGCCAATTGCTCCCTTACCTCTACGGGTGCGGATTTATGGTTCAGTCCTAGAACCAGTAAATTCATCGCTTGCTCTCAAACTCTCTTATGATAAGCCGTGAATCTTCTTTTGAGGCGTCCAGATAGCCGTGCTGGGCGCCCAGGAAAAACGTGCCCAGGAACGTAAAAAGCACCAGTATAAATGCGGCAATGGTAAGGCCGGCTACCTTGTTGCCGTGCATCGAAACGCCCACCCTGAGATGCAACAGTGCCGCATAGAAAAGCCAGGTTACCAACCCCATCACCACCTTCGAGTCAAGATACCACTGCGGCCCAAGGGCATTGGAATATTTCATCCAGAATGCCCCAAGCACCAGCCCCAGGGTCAGGAGCGGAAAACCGAAGCTCAGCGCCCTCCACATCATGGCGTCCAGTCTTTCAAGCGAGGGCAGTCCGTGGAAAACCGGACCAAAGGTCTTGTGCTTTAACTGCCTTTGCTGGGTCAAATACATGATGCTGAAAACAAACGTAAGAGTGAAGGCGGCGTAACCCATAAACAATGGAACGATATGGGCGATAAGCCAAAACTTGCTGAGGGTCGGCGGGGCGACCAGCGAATTCCCCTTCATGTATAATGCGCAGATGCTCAACACAGTTACAATGGGGAACAAGAAAGCCCCCACTGAAGGCACGTTGTAAATATATTCTACTGTCGTAAATACCCCCACAACACACCAACTCAGCAAGATAAGGGCTTCGTATAAATTGGTTATAGGGACGTTGCCGGCCCGCGTTGCAAGGAGGATGAGGAAGACGGTATGCAGCAGGAATGCGGCGATGGGTAGACGCTCAGCCCATAGCTTGCTGTACCTGTCGGGCCTTGTGAGACGGCCGACCTCCCAGATGCTGGACAGGAGGTACAGAAGCGTAACTATTATGAAGGGGTTGTATAATACCTCTAGGTTTGTAGCAGTACTCATTTTTGTCCCGGTCCTAGATTCTTAAGTCTAAGAAAAAGCACGTGTTTAATCAACATAAATTTATTCCAGCGGTTACTTGTTATTTTTGTATTGACAAATTCACGAATTCTGAATAATTTACTTGTTTGGCATCAAATCTCACGAACGGCTTTTACGGCGTTCCATTAGTTATCTAACGGGAAGCGACTTAGGAGGGGAACTAGTGGATCCTGTAGCAAGAAATTTTGTCGCCGCCAGCGTTATATATTTTTTCCTGGGGGTGTGTCTGGGGATGATAATGGTATTTTTTGGGCTTGAAGACCATATGCAGCTCAGGTTTGCACACTCGCACCTGAACCTTCTTGGGTGGGTGTCAATGATGATATATGGTGTGGGATATCACATTTTACCCAGGTTCAGCGGGAATCCCGTGGCATATCCGAGTTTCATGGCATACCATTTTTGGCTTGCCAACGTGAGTCTGCTTGGTCTTGTCAGTCTTTGGGGCTATTCGCAGCTTTTGGCGGGTATCTTTGCGCTCATGCAGGTGCTTGCCACGGGCCTTTTCGTAGTAAACATCCTTGCCAGTATAAGGCCGGCTCCGCATACGGATTGACAAGTATTAGAAGGAGTAAATTACAGTTATGAGCAAACCTACGATCACAAAAAAGTCGAGTCTGGGAGACGTGATTAAGAATTACCCGGAAACCGAAACGGTGTTTAAGAAATATTTTGGCTCCGGCTGCTTTACCTGTCCCGGCTCTAAGATGGAAGACATTGCCTTTGGGGCTATGATGCACAACATGGACCCGGAAACAATCGTGAAAGAGCTCAACGATGCGGTCGAGAAGGCAAAGAAGTAGTGCTTTGTGAACGTGTGCAGTGTCAACTGGATTAATTACTTGGCGCGAAATTGTATTTTGTAGGAAGGAGATTATTCCTATGATCGATAAGGAGAGAGTAAAGAAGGTTCTTGAGGAGATAAGACCTGCGCTGCAAGCCGATGGCGGCGACATAGATTTTGTTGGTGTAAGCGATAAGGTGGTGAAGGTAAGACTGAAAGGTGCCTGTGGAACCTGTCCCAGCGCATTGATAACGCTGAAAATGGGCGTAGAGGCCCGGTTGAAAGAAGAGATACCGGAAGTAGAGTGCGTGGAGGCTGTTTAAGGGTTTTGTGCTAAAACACAGGCGAAAGGAGTAAGCGGCGAATGAGTTTAGTCTTAGGACCAATCCATCACTGGATGCACAAGAAGATTAAGGTTTCCGAGGCCAGGGAGAAGGCCATTGTTCAGGCCCTGAAAGACACGTTTGGGCAGGATGCCAAGAATATACTTGCAGATGTCTATAAAAAGTACCCGGAACCGCAGAATGACGGTAAATCTCTGGAGGAGATGTTAGAAGACAAGCCTATTCATTCCGGTATACAAGGGATGATAGACGATGTCGAGACCAGAGAGGCCGCCATTATTGCCGCTTTTGACAGAAAACTTGGTGATAAGGCAAAGAAGGTTGCGTCTGAAGCGGCTTATCAGTACGGCATAAGCTGTGGCCAGAAGGCCGCGAAAGATAAGAACCTTAGCCCAAATGACAAGACACCGGGAAAGGCCTTCGAACTGCTGCTGGACAATTATTGCGATGGAATGCCGTGCGACAGAGGCGCTCAGGTCATGGATGAGACGGCCAAAAGTATAGTGTGGGACCACACCGTATGTATTCACGGTAAGTATTGCGAGGCCGCTAATGCGCCGCCCAAGGTTGTGTGTGATATCCTGATCTCCTGGGTATCGGGCTTTGGAACGGGAATAAATTCTGCCTTAAAGCATACCAGGAGAAAGTGCGTCGCCCACGGCGATCAGACCTGTGAGAGCTGTTACGAACTAGGCTAGGGGCTTTTAACAGGCCCTTAGCCCTTCCTCCCGAATCTTCCCGTCCGGCTAGTCCACGTGTAAATACAGAAGAAATCCCCTAAGAATCCTGTATAATTAACGTTTTAAGTGTTCGACCAATAGTACGGCGAGTCTTTATTCGGGCGAACCTACAACGTGACTTACTCCAACGTTAAGCATATCGGCAAGCTTGCTGCACTATGCGCTCCGCTCGGAATGACACGGGTACTTGGAGGACTTTTTCGCAGGTCTTAGGAGATGGGAGAAAGACTTTTTGACAGATATTCACGGCAGATTTTCTTCCAGCCTATAGGCGTGGAGGGCCAAAAAAGGCTTTCCGATAGCTGCGCCCTGGTGATCGGGTGCGGTGCTACCGGGAGCGCATCTGCAGGGATGCTGGCCAGGGCGGGTGTCGGCCGGCTTAAGGTAGTTGACAGGGACTTCCTTGATGAGACAAACCTGCAGAGACAGTCCCTCTTCGATGAAGAAGACCTGAAAACGGGTCTACCAAAGGCAGTGCTGGCCGAAAAGAATTTGGGCAGAATAAACTCCTCCATAAAGGTGGAGGGAATAGTTGCAGACGTAAATCCCTCCAACATAGAAGCCCTGGCCTCGGGGGCCGACGTCATCCTTGACGGTACCGATAACTTTGAGACGCGGTTTTTGATAAACGACTGCGCCGTTAAGACACACACGCCATGGATTTATGCCGCATGTATTGGAAGTCAGGGAATGCTGATGAATATAATTCCGGGAGAAACTCCTTGTCTACGATGTTTAATGGAGACCACCCCTCCCGTTGGCACTATTCCTACCTGTGAGACCGCAGGTATTCTGGGTCCAACCGCACAACTGATAGGTTCGATGCAGGCCACCGAGGCCATCAAGATACTAACAGGACACCGTGAGTCGTTGATGAAGGACTTGATAAGGGTGGATACCTGGGCCTGGACACTGCAGAGATTCGACCTCTCGGATGCAAGGCTGGACAACTGTCCGGTATGCAGACTGGGCAGATATGACTTCCTTCAGCTCAGGTCCGGGGTTATGATTACCAGCCTCTGCGGCAGTAATGCCGTACAGATAGTTCCGCCGAATGGTTCAAAAATAGGGTTAAAAGAACTAGCTTCAAGGTTAAGCAGGCTGAGCGAGCTTGATGACGTTACCCATAACCCATTCCTGCTAAGGTTCAAATTAAGACACAAGGACATAGACATGACCGTATTCCCCGACGGCAGGGCAATCGTACAGGGCACGAAAGAACCCTCGCTGGCAAGGGACCTTTATTCTAAGTATATCGGTATGTAGATAAGATAACACGATGAGGACACGTTGACATGATATACCTTGACAATGCAGCCACGAGCTTCCCAAAACCGCCTCGGGTTTACCAGAGGATGGATGAGTTCTTTAGGCACAGGGCCGTAAACCCCGGCAGGGCGGGCTACAGACTCTCCGCGGAGGGAGAGCGTGAGATTGAAGGTGCACGGAAGACCCTGGCGAGTCTGTTCGGCGCAAGGGAATCGGAGAGAATTGTATTCACACTGAACGCCACAGACGCCATCAACATGGCTATAAAGGGTCTTCTCAAGGAGGGCGACCATGCCATCACCAGCAACCTTGAGCACAATGCCGTCACAAGGCCGCTGTGTGGGCTGGAGAAAAGGGGGATAATATCACTGACCCGTGTTGATGCCTCCCGCGAAGGCTTCCTCGACCCGGACGATGTCAAAAAGGCCATAACTTCGCAGACACGGCTCATCGCGATAACCCATGCGTCCAACGTACTCGGTACTATACAGCCGATAAGGGATATCGGTAAGCTGGCGAGGGAGAAGGGGCTTATATTTATGGTGGATGCAGCCCAGTCTGCGGGTGCCTGGCCAGTCAATGTAGAAGATGACTTTATTGACCTCCTTGCCTTCACGGGACACAAAGAATTGTTCGGTCCGCCCGGCACCGGTGGGCTTCATGTCGGAGAGAGGGCGCAAATCTCGCCGTGGAGGGAGGGTGGAACCGGCGTTAATTCCGAATCCCCCATACATCCGACGGCACTGCCGTTTGCCCTGGAAGGTGGGACGTCGAACTTCCTGGGCATAGTGGGTCTGAAAACAGGCGTGGAGTTTATCCTGGAAACAGGCGTTGATAATATAAAGCGGCATGGACAACGGCTTCTCACAAAAGTCCTTAACGGCATTGATGGGCTTGGTGACAGGATTGTTGTGTACGGGCCCGGCGCCTCCGAGGGGGCTAAAAACAGGCTGCCAATTGTCTCTATAAACATAAAGGGATTTGAGCCGCTTGTGGCAGGCAGTATACTGGACGAATCTTATGGTATTGCCACGCGCTCCGGACTCCACTGCGCACCCTTTGCACACAAGTGTATAGGATCCTTTCCAAAGGGTACTATCCGGATAAGTCCGGGGTATTTCAACACGGAGGACGACGTAGCGCAATTAATCTATGCCCTGAAAGAGATTGCAAGCTCTGTGAGGGTGACTGCGAAGTAGGGGCACGCTGCAACGTGCCCCTACTTAGATTATTCGCTTTTACTCAGAAGGACTTACTTTATGTCAGGTCACTGTAAGAATAGACGGTATTTTGTAGCGTTGGAGCTTGCTCCAACGTTTAACGTGGCAGTCCGCCTAAGGCGGACCACGCTACACACTTCGCTCAGAATGACACACAGCGGGTATCGCAGGGCTGAATCCCTGAGGCACCCGGCGAATTGTATAGCCATAACTGGGTGGTAACCCTGGTGGAGAGATGGATTATGATGTGATGCCACACTCATTAATTCCATTGGAATAGGCATAAAATGAATATCAGACAAACCAAAAGATTCATTCAGGAGTACATAGAGAAGATTATAGTAACGATAGATAACTTGCTTAGTTGGTTCAAGACATTTTGAGGAGAGAGGTTAAGGTTGGTCTGGTTTATGACAAGGATATAACTATTTAAATCGCACCCTTTGCCAATGACTTAGAACGGCAGATTGACAGGCTGGTGTACGAACTCTACGGCCTGACCGGAAAAGAGATTGCCATTGTGGAAGAATCCGTGAGGCAGCGGGGTATCGCAGGGCTTGCCGCCCTGCGATAGGCGGGTCGAGAAGACCTGCCCTTACCCAGCGTTATTTGTAGCGTCGGGTCTCCGCATCCGACGGCTCTTTTCATCGGATACAGTGGTTGTATGCTACTTCAAAAATGAAAGAGATAGCACTAGACGGCAATAATCTGACCATTGCAGGCCTTGCGGCTGTTGCCAGAAAGGGGCTACATATCTCACTAGCCCCCTCCGTAGCCGAGAGGATTGGGAAGGCAAGAAAAGTGGTTGAGGATGCCGTTAGGGGCAAGAAGACAGTCTATGGTGTCACAACCGGATTTGGTGCCCTGGCCAGCGTCATACTATCCAAAGACCAGACCAAGGACCTGCAGAGAAACATACTCCTGAGTCACTCTGCCGGTGTGGGACAGCCGTTTGACCAGGAAACAACCAGGGCCATAATGGCCCTCCGTGCAAATAGTCTTGCCAAGGGTTACAGCGGTATACGATTAGGCACACTCAAGACACTTGTAGAGATGGTTAACAGGGGTGTACTCCCCGTTATCCCCGAGAAGGGTTCCGTGGGCGCAAGCGGCGACCTTGCCCCGCTTGCACATATGGCTCTTGTAATGATTGGGGAGGGTGAGGCCGTTTACAACAATACTCGTATGTCAGGTAGTGAGACCATGAAAAAGGCGGACATACCAATATTGCAGCCAGAAGAAGGTGAAGGGCTTGCAATTATAAACGGCACTCAGGTGATGACCGCCGTAGGAGTCCTGGTTGTCCACGATTCTATTAATTTGGCGAAGGCAGCCGATATAGCGGCTGGCATGACACTTGAGGTGTTGTTGGGTTCAAACGTACAACTGAATCAAAGAGTACACGATGCAAGACCCCATCCCGGTCAATCCCTATGTGCGGAAAATCTAAGAAAGATAATAGCCGGTAGCGCGATTATAACCTCCCACAGGGATTTCAGCCGTGTTCAGGATGCCTACTCCATAAGATGCTGTCCGCAGGTGCACGGGGCCTCTAGAGATGTCCTGGGCTACGCCAGAAAGGTGGTGGAGACGGAGATAAACTCTGCTACAGACAATCCTATGATATTTTATGAGACGGGTGAGATACTTAACGGTGGTAACTTCCACGGCCAGCCCGTGGGCCTGGCCATGGACTTTTTGGCCATGGGGCTGTCTGAGCTGGCAAATATATCGGAGCGCAGGATAGAGCGATTGGTGAACCCGCAACTCAGTGGACTGCCCGCCTTTCTCACCAAGAATCCGGGTCTTAATTCCGGCCTGATGCTGGCCCAGTACACGGCTGCGGCATTGGTATCGGAGAATAAGGCCCTGTCGCATCCCGCCACTGTGGATTCCATTCCCACATCCGCCAACAAGGAAGACCACGTCAGTATGGGTACCATAGCCGCCAGGAAGTGCCGGGATATCTTGAAAAATGCGGAATACGTCACGGCAATCGAACTCCTCTGTGCGGCCCAGGCGTTGGACCTGTTCACCAACCTTAAGCCCGGCGCCGGCACACTTGCCGCATATAACCTCATCAGGGAACACGTCTCTCATATGGAGGTGGACAGGATACTCTCTAAGGATATAGAAACTCTCTACGGCCTGGTTCACAGCGGTCAACTTGTGCAAGCCGTGGAGGAGAAGGTAGGAGAACTAAATTAGCTCCAGAGGCGATAAATAATTGGACGGCAGTTGCAGGGTGCGTCTGGACGCACCATTTTAAAGACTTCACAAGGTTTTCAGGGGTCTCGTATCTAAGGTTATCGGTCGTTGGCTTGGACCGTAACATTGAAACGCTTGGCAACCGAGGCGTCCCCTTCCCACGGCCGCCAGTATTTCAATTCTACGGGTGCAGTACCCATTGTTATTGCCTTAAATGTTAAGGTTTGTGTCCCACCACTGCCGGGTATTACCGGTTGGTCAGGAGTATAGACGTCGTTTATGAGCGCCAATACGTTTTCATCTGCCTTTTCGATTGCCCACGAGTAGCCGGTGGTGGGGTTTGCCGGCAGATTTACGGTAATTTCGTCACCCTTACCCATCTGAAATGATTTGCCGCTGTCCGCTTCGCCAATTACTACATTCGACGGCTTATTAGTTTCGCTGGATTTCTTCGCATCTGATGTACAGGCAATGGTAGATGAAATCAATTGAATAGTTAGTATCATTAGGTATAGAAGTCTCATCGGAATAAAGCCTTTCATTGCTGAATCTCCGGTGGATTTTATGAAGCAGGCCGCTGCCGGCGAAAGCACTAGATATTCCCAAGATTGCATAATGTCAAGCGAAAACCTAAGACGCCGTACAGCAGTTAATGACCGCGAGTGTGGAGAGGGCGTCTCTTACAATGTCTAACAAAATCAAACTCTTGACACCGGGCGGTAAAACTGCTTTCCTTAAAGAAAGTAAATTGGGTAGAGAGCTACATAAGTATCTCAATGTGCACGCATTCTGAGTGGGGTATGTAGCGTGGCAGCCCTCGGCCTGAGTCTTCGGCTGGCTCAGACCCTGAACTTGTTGAAGGGCTCGGGCCGAAGGCTTGCTGCTACGATTGCGTGCGAGCAAGCTCGCACGCTACACTGTCTTTGACCAGGCGGATTCAGCGTTTTGCAGAGAATCCGAATACAGCAAATTAACAGGACTTATTGCTTTAAAAATCCTGCATGAGTACTCTAAGAGCCGTTATTACCGAGGAACTCCTGCCGCATGTCGAGACGCCCGGGAGATACATAGGCGGCGAATGGAATTCCATTGTAAAAGACCCGAAAGAGACCTGTCTCGCGGTTGCCCTGGCCTTTCCTGATACCTATGAGATAGGGATGTCACACCTCGGCCTGCAGCTCTTATACGGCCTTATCAACTCTATGGATGACGTGGCCTGTGAACGGGTGTTTGCGCCATGGCCTGATATGGAATCACTTATGAGGTCTCACAACATCCCTCTTTTCAGCCTGGAAAACTACCGTCCAGTTAGGGATTTCGATGTGGTTGGGTTCTCGCTTCAGTACGAGATGTCATACACCAACGTGCTCAACATGCTGGACCTTGCAGGCATACCGCTTCTGAGCAGTGACCGCAGGGATGAAGACCCCATTGTAATTGCCGGAGGGCCTGGCGCCCTCTCCCCGGAACCTCTTGCCGATTTTATAGACGTCTTTCTACTCGGAGACGGAGAAGAGACTGTCGCTCACTTGGTAACACGACTAAAGGAGATGAAGGGTGCGGGGCCAACGCTGTCAAGGAGAGAAAAAATCCACTCCTTAGTAAAGGGGCAACGGGGACTCTACGCACCGTGTCTCTATGACGTCAGCTATTTCCCTGACGGCACCATAAAAGGCATTCGGCCTACGGAGACTTGGGCGCCCGAAGTAATACGTGCCGCTACCGTAAGAGACCTAAACAAGGCTTATTTTCCTGAGAAGCCCATAGTGCCGTTTATAAGGACTATCCACGACAGGATTACGCTTGAGGTAATGAGGGGCTGCACCCAGGGTTGTCGCTTCTGCCAGGCCGGTATGATAAAACGCCCCACCCGGGTACGCAGTGTAGACACCTTGTTAAAGCTGGCTGAGAATTGCTACAAGAACACCGGACAGGACGAAATATCTCTGGCCGCATTGTCCATAAGCGACTACCCCTGGCTGGAGAAGCTCCTCTCCGAACTCCAGAGAAAATTTGACTCAAGAAAGGTAAATATATCCCTGCCGTCTCTCAGGGTCTCGGACATGCTCGAACGAATACCCCCGTTCCTAAACTCCGTACGCAAGTCCAGCCTAACCCTTGCCCCCGAGGCCGCTACACCCGAAATGAGAAAGAAGATATGCAAGGACATAAAGGACGAAGACCTCTACAACGGCGTCAGGGGGGCGTTCAAGCTTGGGTGGATGATGGTGAAACTCTATTTTATGGTCGGACTCCCCGGGGAAAAGGATGAAGACATAGACGCTATAGCCAAGTTGGCATATAATGTATCCAATATAAAAAAGGAAGTAGACGGCTCTCCTGCCGGCGTCAACCTGACCGTGGCACACTTTGTGCCAAAGGCCCATACGCCGTTTCAGTGGGAACCTATGGTGTCGCTTGAAAGGATGCGAGATATAAGGGAGAGGCTTAGGACCCAAATAAGGCATCGCCGCATAAGGTTAAAATTCAGTAAGCCGGAGCGCAGCATGCTGGAGGGGGTGCTCTCCAGGGGTGACAGAAGATTGGGCAAGGTCATTCTCAGGGCCTGGGAACTGGGCTGCAAGTTCGATTCTTGGGAAGACCATTTTGACTTTAATAGGTGGCAAACCGCATTCAAAGACACAGGACTGGATATGGGGTTCTACCTCTACCGTAAGAGGGACATGGGTGAGCTCCCTCCATGGGGACACATCGGCGTTGGCGTTGCGAAAGAATACCTAAGCCTGGAGAAGTCAAAATCCACACAAGGTGTAACCACGGAAAACTGCTTTACTGGTGATTGTTCCGATTGTGGGGCCTGTCCGCGTTCGCGCAGCTTTCAGGAGGTGGCATAAAGCTATGGCCCTAGTTTATTTGGGACTGGGAGCGAACCTGGGGAAGAGAATAAAGACACTGGAGGAGGCTGTCAAAAGGCTGGGAAGTCATCCTGGTATGTCTGTCCTGGGAAAATCTCCATACTATGAGACAGAGCCACAGGGGGGGCCGCCTCAACCACGGTTTATTAATGCCGTCTTGTGTGTAGAGACGAGCCTTTCACCCCGAGAACTCTTAGGAGTGGTTCAAGGGGTCGAGAAGACCCTGGGCCGCCACCGCAATGCCGGTAACGAAGAGAGGTGGGGGCCTCGCACAATTGACATAGACATTCTCCTTTACGATAACCGCATAGTTGAGGATGAAGACCTGAAGATACCACACCCAATGATGCACGAGAGACGTTTCGTCCTTGAACCCCTGTCGGATATATCGCCGGAGTTTGTGCACCCGGTGCTGAAGAAGGCCGTCTCTCGGCTCCTGGAGGATGTAAAGGGCATTCTTGTGGAGAGTCATGCACAAAAACGAGAGCCCGATGACTAAACTTGATAAATACATAATACTTACATTTATCCCCGCACTGCTCATTACGGCGTTTATCCTGCTGGGCATATATTTGATTGTTGACATCTTTCAGAAACTGGACGACCTCTTGGCACTGGAAAGTCAGGCTGTGACCCTGGCGTTGAATTACTACGGCCTGTTATTGCCGGTAATGATTGTGAGGCTCTTTCCTGCGATAGTGCTGATAGCAGTGGGTTTTGTCCTGGTAAAGTTGAATAAGGCAAATGAGTTGATGGCGATGCAGGTCTCCGGTGTGAGTATGTATAGGATTCTACTCCCCCTCTTTGCGGCTGTTGGCGTCCTGTCTTTGATGTGCATGGGGAATCAGGAGCTTTTTATACCCGCATTTGCAGACCGACTGGAACGTTTCCGGACCATAACCTTTGACGAGAGCGAGATAAAAGACCTCTTGGTTGAGGATGAATCCAACAGCATCCTTCTGCGAGCAGGAAAATACGACATTGTAGAGGAGACCATGCATTCCATCTTCATACTGAAAGGGCAGGGTGAGAATAGGCTCACAACGACTAGCGCTAAAGAGGGTAAGTGGATTGGAGATAAAACATGGTACCTTACGGGTCTTATAATTAACAACTATGAAGGCGGCAAGTGGATACCCCCAACAGAGACGGAGGAAACGTATTTCTTGGAAACGGAGATCGGCCCTGAAGACATGAGAGAGGGTGAAAGAGACCCAAATCTTACAAGTCTCTTTCAGCTGTGGAAGCTCGCCAAGAAAAATCCGGATAATCCACGTTACCCAGTTTTTTTCCAAACCAGGCTTTCTTATCCATTTATTGCCCCTGTACTGGTTTTGCTCGGTGTCCCGTTTATAGTGGGTTTCGAAAGGTTAAGGAAGAACCTCTTCCTCAGTATAAGCGTTCTACTTGCCGTGGTCTGCGGCTTTTTTGTGTTCAACATATTTTGCACCAACCTGGGTACTACGGGAAACCTCCACCCTGTACTGGCCGGCTGGTTACCAGTAATGATTTTTGCAATTATAGGATTCATTGTCTTGGATTGGACGAAGATTTAAGTATGCAGAGGAAACACATCCTACGTGTGGCCGCTATACAGCTTTCGTCTCTAGGTGACAAGGGGCAAAATACGGCAAAAGCGGTAGAACTTATCGACACGGCAAGTGAATATGGAGCCAGATTGGTGATACTGCCGGAGATGTTCAACTGCTACAGTACCTTAAGTGAAATGGTGGAAAAGGCGGAACCTGTGCCGGGACCCACTATAAATACACTTGCCCAAAAGGCTCGTAGCAACAACATCTACATCCTGTGCGGCAGTATCATTGAAACGGCAATCAAAGGTAAGGGTTTCAATACCTCCGTAATGATTGGGCCAAGAGGAGACATTTTGGGAATTTACAGGAAGATACATCTCTTTGATGTGGATATACCCGAGAGGGTACACTATAAGGAGTCAGAGAGGATATTGCCGGGCAATGAGATAGTAGTAGTAAATGTGGACGGGTGGGTTGTTGGCCTGGCTATCTGCTACGACCTGCGTTTTCCGGAGCTGTTCTGTGCCCTCACCAGTAAGGGAGCAGAGCTTGTACTTATACCCTCCGCCTTTGCCGCCCATACCGGTAAGGACCATTGGGAGATTCTTCTTAGGGCCAGGGCTATAGAAAATCAGGTATTCATAGTAGCGCCGAATCGGTTTGGGGCATGTCCAAACAACATGGCCACTTACGGGCGCAGTATGGTGGTTGATCCTTGGGGCACCATACTGTCACAGGCATCCGATAAAGTGTGCGTTATCTTGTCTGAACTGGACATAAGTATTCTGGAAGAGGTAAGAGAAAACATACCCATGAAGAGGCAAAAGATTGTTACTACGGCCCAATAAGGAGGGAGGCCAGATAGTGCCTATCTATCTGGCCTGTCTGGGAAAAACTGCCTGTTGTTCTGTACGGCAGGTAACAGAACTTTAAAGAGAAGATGCAATTACAATGCCATATCATTGCGTGCCGGCAATATTGGTCTACCGAGAAATTA